>Ga0136643_10008244_pt1 | contig 15202 bp, 13 predicted proteins | sample TergutLab28metaG_FD_96883 | JGI IMG/M metagenome (GOLD analysis project Ga0136643, IMG submission 96883) | Labiotermes labralis P1 segment gut microbial communities from Petit-Saut dam, French Guiana - Lab288 P1 (version 3) (version 3) | ecosystem: Host-associated > Arthropoda: Insects >... | reverse complement strand
TATAGTTACGAGTTATGTAAAATACAAGAATAGTTGGGGAGATGCTTATGGCTCTAACGCAGATTGATTTTAATTCCTATCAAACAACCAGCAATGTCATTGCAGAGAATAGAAGTGATGGATTCCATTTATCTGCAACGAAGGGAGTCAGAGTATCCTACCTCCCGACTAAACCTTTATCGTCATGTATAACTGTGCCAAAAAGATTTTTCCTGCCGTTAAAAATATGCATGACGATAAATATGCCTCAGCCTGGTTTACATTGGATGCTTGGTGAAGGCCATATTTCATTTGGTACAATGTCGGACAATAGAAGTCGTAGCGATATTGTAGAGCCTGACAATAAAAAACCCATGAGTTTTGATAACCGCACAAGTTTACACAGGGACATCGAAATCACTGTCATTTATGGCTTGAAATTTATGCAAATCGTTATAGATGGCGAAACACGGTTTTTTTCTAAAAAAGAGAAATATATGCGTTCAGGTCTTTTTGCAGATATGAATAAAGCAGGTTTTGAATTAAGTCTTGGTACAGATAAATTTGCCGAAGTTGTCATCAAGAAAATGGCCGTGGAAGAATATGACATTGAGCCGGATTCCATACCCATCAACAACGAAATCGGCGAGGCGAGACTTTATTACATCCGTAAAGGCATTAAAGCCAGTTTTGATGAATGTATTTCTCTATTAGCACCAGCACTTAAAGAAGAAATCATTAAAACTGACCAATTTCTTTTAAGTGAAAAAGAACTTAAAATAAGACGAAAAATCGAGGGCGACCAACTTGGATGTAAGATAACGTATATATCATCCGTTCATGGATTTTCATATGCGCTACGAATCAACGAACATCTTATGGCTCATTCTTATTGGTGGTATATGGTTTCAAACTATAAATTTGAAGGTAAATATATGGGACGTAAAAATGATTTGACGAACCCCACCCTCAAGAGTGTTTATGAGCAATCACCTGAAATCGCTGACCGCCTTGTTAGTTATTATGGCAAATGCAGCGGATGCTCCCAATCATGCGCCGTAAAAACAATATATGAGTTGAATGATAAAAAATTTGTATCTTGTCACGGACAAATGCATATGAATATGAACTTGCAAACATTTTCGGATTTTCGCTATATGTTTAATATGCAAAAGGAAGTAATAAAGAGTATTACTGATTTTGCAAAATAGTATAGGTGCGCTCATCTGTATGTGCAGAAACACGAATCTATTGAAACGTGTGTCTGTAAGAGTATCGTGTTCTGATAAACTCGAGGGTGCATTACTAAAACAGATATCCCTTTATTAATCGGCAAGAAATAAGAACCACTTTGAATAGAACAGGTGTGTTAAAGTTGCAAAGCCCTGAAATAAAGCGTTTCTAGGCTCTTAGCAATTGTATCAAAGTTGTAGTCAATATGGGGGTTTGAATGATGGGGTTGATACAGTCTCACGATACAAACCCCTTTCTCATATAATAAACTTTGATTATACTAACTCCTTATCTTGAATCACATATATGGCACATCTATAATTAATACACTCAGAAAATAGATGATGGAGGGTAACTATGTAGCCTAACTCTCCACAAATTAGGAGGATTGTATGAATATTGAGTACAGTGTTATTGATAATTCAATCTTGAGTAAAATTGTCGCCGAGAGCGGTGAATGGGTAAAAGAATACATCTACATGAGAACTGACACGTTTACACTTGCCGCCATGGATGGTGAACTGCCAGTAGGCTTTGTTTGCGTAACCCCATGAACTTTAAATTATCCATTGGATTACCTAAAGGATGCCTATATAGAGGTTCTTGATGTCCATGAAAATTACAGGCGCCGAGGTATAGGGCAACACTTGATTAGTTGTGCCGAAGAGTGGGCGAGAAAATCTGGATTCAAACAAATTCGTACACACAGCAACAATCAAGCTATTGAGGCGATAAACATGTGGCATAAGTTAAGCTATGGATTATGTCCTCATGACTATTATGATGATGAGCCAACAAAAAATGATGGTAGAGGGTACTGGGTTGCAAAAATTTTATCTTAATCAGAAATGCATATGATATGGAAAATTGCAAGACTAAGAGCAGCCGACACACGAATCTAAGTAACGAGTTCTCGTTGCCAGTATCGTGTAGACACAAAATTAAGGGTGCATTGATAAAATAGCAGTTGCATGAACCTCTGTTGCAAATGAGTGTTGTTTTTGTGATAAAGACAAATGAGGCACAAGCCAAAAGTTCAGAAAACAAGGCATTTCCAGCCCTTAAATAATTGTATCAAAGTTACCGTCTACCGGGCGTTTATACGCCGCCCTTGATACAATCTATTAAGCCCAAAGAACATTGATTCTCTGGGCTTTTTATGTTTCATACACGATTTTTAAATCAATTAATTTGCGATTTTCCAAGAAAATGCTTTGCCCCTCGTCTTTTTGAAATGCACCCCCCTGTCATACATGAACAGAGGTTGCAAACCTTTACACCGTAAAAACAAATGACCGTGTAAAAGGTGAGGGTCTCACGGCACATCCTCCGTAGCAACAGGGATATATACCATCTTCAGCGGAATTATTTTCTGGTATTTTTCGCTGAGTTTGTCATAATATTTCAAAACAAGTTCTACTAAGTCCGTACCGTTAATGCCGCGAATTATGGGTGTGCTGTCGAGATATATTTGGGCTTTTTTTGTATAGCTCGACAACGTGATAAACAACCCATAATCTCCCTCTCTCATTGCGCCTTTTAGCGATTGTATGGTCGTTTCATTTATAACGGTGTCTTGGCTTTTCACTTGAACCAAAATCCTTGGTGGCAACTCGTCCTTGTACGCAGTTATGTCAATGCCACTGTCTCCACCCTGGGGCGATACTACTGTTCGATACCCCATTGCATTAAGCAAATCTGCCACAAACAATTCAAGACTATAACCTTTTAGGTGCTTGCTGAGTTCTTTTAATATGAAGTCCTTCGTGCTTTCAATAATTTCCTCTGCAGTTGCGGCAACGGTTTCATCATCATCGTCTGGCAATTGCGGCTTGTTTTTATTATCAAGCGCGGCAAGAAACTCATCAGCGTAGTTTTTCACCGTAAAAAGCGTCATGGCAGAGCCGATTTCATATAACGCACCTTGTGAAAAAACAGTGCGCGGCAAATGTTTAATCCACTTTACACGTCGCTGGTTTACATAATCAGGTGTATCAGGTTTGTAAAAATAATCGCCCTCAACAATTCCGATATTTATTTCGCGGTTGATCTTTGATGGAAAAATCACATAATCGCCCACATTCATTTCATGGACAAAGCGAAAAAGCTGTCCGGCGCAAACTGCCATTTTACCCTTGCTATGTGAAGGGTAAGTTGCGGCATACTGCTCCTTGAACGTATCGCGGCTATTTTCAAACTTGCCAATGTCACCAAGTTCACCCCAGCCAATTGCAACAATATTATCGTTTAAAAATAATGATTCATTCCGTGTATGAATGCCCCATATGCGTTTTTCCGTAGAATTTGACATTTCGTTTACCCACCTTATCAATCTACTTTTGAAGTACATACACAAGTTCATTACCAATTTCTTCATTAGCCATTATTGCATATTTATCAAGCGCACCCGCATCCCGCGCTTTTTCAAATTGCGTGGCATAGTTTTTACCCATACCCTTGTTGCGACCCCCAAGGCTTTTTAGTGGATAGGTTATTACCAAAAATTTTGTGTCAAGCTGCTGTGCAAGTTCAAATCCACGTCCGGCGGCTTGTGCCTCTAATACTGGAACTAACTTGCACATGAATGCTAAGTCCACTTTCTTTGTGGGAGTTTCTACTATTAAGTCGCGGCAATCTGCTGCTTGGGGCAAATTTTGACTTATAAAAAAGCGATTTAAAATATCTTTAGTCCGCATGTCGATGTCGTATGCATAATAGGTTTTTAGGTTGTGCGTAACCAAATATGGTACAGAAAATGGATTAAAACCGCAGCCTAAATCCATAATTGTTTCTACATTACCGGTGTGTTTTCCTATAAAAGCATGAAACGCTTCCAAATGAGGCAGTCGTTCTTTTGTTGACGCATGAAGCTTCATAATTGATGCGACAACCTCTTTTGTCGCAATATTTTCATTTGTAGGGAACGGTTCGCAACCGTTCTGCTGTATAGCATCGCATTCTGTCATATCCGGATGAGCTTGGAACCCATCTCTACAAAAACCGTTTTCGAGTAACCCTATCGCCTTTTTATGTGCATTACCCTGCACATAAGCCCCAAACATTTGGTGCAGCCTAGTTTTTGCGGCTTTTTTAGGATCTTTACCGCCTTTGTTTTTTTCTTCGGTGTAAATTCGTTCTAACAAAGGCGGATAAAGCATGTTGTATTTTGCAGTTGCTATCATCTATCTATCCTTATTTAAAGAGAGGCCCATATGCGGCACAGGCTCGGTAATCTTGCCCTTCTTTATCCATTCCAAATGCGTTCCATGAAGCTGGGCGGAATATTTTTTCTTCCGCAACATTATGCATACAAACAGGGATGCGCAGCATAGAACATAAGGTAATAATATCTGCACCAATATGCCCATAGCTTATAGCGCCATGGTTTGCACCCCAGTTATTCATCACATCATAGGCAGATTTAAACGGAAATTTTTGACCAACAACAGGTGCAAACCATGTACACGGCCAGGTATAGTCTGTACGCTTCCATAGAGCATCTGTCACTTCATCCGGTAATTTAACCGTATAGCCTTCTACTAACTGTACAACCGGGCCTACGCCTTTAACCAAATTTAACCTGAGCATAGTAACAGGCATTTCGTAATTTGTGACAAAACGTGATGAATACCCGCCGCCACGGAAATATCCATTATCAGCTGGGCACCATGTTGTTGCGGCAAGTATAGCCTCTTGGTCTTTTTCGGTCACGTCATACCAAGGCTTAATTTTACCCTCTGCCGCACCATTGCCATCCAAACATGCCGCACCGGAATTTATGAGGTGAATAAACCCATCAGATTCTTTTGCCGCACCGGTAAGTTCATATCCAGTGGCCTTTTTTACTGCCTCCGGACTCCAATATGTGCGCACATCTGCAAAAATTTGAGCTGTGTTGGTTAAGAGCTTACCAAATAGCATACTTATGCCATTGAGCACATCGTTTTCTGTTGCTACAATATATGGTTCACGCACGCCGGTCCAATCGAAGGACGTATTTAGCATACTTTCCGCAAAATCACCATTCGGATAAAAATCTGTCCACTGACGCTGCCCTTGAAACCCGGCAGCTATCGCATTATGCCCCAAGCGTTCCTCTTCGCAACCAGTAGGAAGTGCAGGGTTTCCATTCATCAAATCTTTGATGATGCACATCATTTTAACGCTAAATTCCCAGTCTGCATCCTTTTGCCCTCGGGTTTTTTGTACGTTTTCCGGGTTTTTGTCAAAACCCTCTTTGCAGTATTTTTTTGTCCATGCAAGGGCTTTTTCGTATTCGGCTTTATCATAAATTTCTTCTGTCATGCGGCGAATCAGCTCGGTTTCATCAACAGATTCTACCCTCATCCCCAAATATTCTTCCAAAAAGTCGGGATCAATCATAGACCCACTAATGCCCATACATACCGAACCAATTTGCAAGTAAGACTTGCCGCGCATAGTGGTCGCTGCAACTGCCGCACGCCCAAAACGCAGAAGTTTTTCTACAACGTCTTCCGGAATATCTGTTGCATCCGGTTCTTGCACGTCTCTGCCGTATATGCCAAAGGCCGGAAAGCCCTTTTGCGCATGGCCCGCAAGCACCGACGCCAAGTAAACCGCACCCGGGCGCTGAGTTCCGTTAAAGCCCCACACACCCTTTATGGTCAGCTTATCCTGATCCATAGTTTCAGAACCATAGCACCAGCATGGGGTAACTGTTAGGGTAATGTCCACACCCGCTTTGCGAAATTGATCTGCACATGCAGCCGCTTCAGGCACCCGGCCTATGGTTGAGTTGGCTATTACCACCTTTACAGGTTCGCCATTTGAATATTTTAAATTTGATTCAAATAACTTTGCGGCGGCTTTTGCCATGTTCATAGTCTGCGCTTCTAAAGAACCGCGTACATCTAAAACGCCCTTGCGCGCATCAATGGTTGGGCGAATTCCTATTACAGGATAATCGCCTATTAAACGGTTTGGTTTCATGGTTATTCTCCTTTATTTTTAATATTAAAATCCTCCGCGCGATAATAATATTTTAAATCGCGATTTAATCGAATTAATACGATTATGAAAACAACAATCCCTGCTAAGCTAATTAAACCAAATTGAGCTCCGGCATTAGGCGGTGGCCCAAAGTACCAAATCCCATAATTAAAATGTTTATAATAAACATAAATACTCCTGGCAAAAGAAGTAAATATTCCAACGTTCAAATACTCAAGGATCGCGTATATAACACCAGAAATACTGACTAGCAAAATGCCATTTAACGCCCCTAGGCCACTCCTTTTAATATCTAGCCATGTATCCAATGGTGCATTTTCTTTAATATTGCGTTTTACACCTCTAATAATTCGCAAGAGTGCAATAAGAAACAGAATGATAGGGCCAGAATAAATAAGAGAATAAAAAGCACCTAGCGCAGCAAAATTACCGCCTGTAAAAAAAGTGTGTATAGAGAGTGGTACATTAATGACATATAGAAATAATAAAATCCATATACATGCACTAAAAAAACTTAAAACACTTAAAGTAATTTTTGACCCCCATTTAAGCAGCGATTCAAAATAAATTAATAATAATCCAATGATTATTGGAGTAAGAAACAGTAATAAAAAAACGCCTAAAATTCCATAGTTTACAATCATAAAAAGCGCATTGCCTGTAGCATAAAATAATATAAACAATAGAAATAATTTGCCCCCGCAATGCTTTTGTAATGCTTGTAAAAACGTTTCTCCCTTATCCACTATTTTATTAGATTCAACCATGCTACCACACCTTTAGTCAAAATCACATTTGCATACAAAGCCGCTTCGTCAGCAGCAAGTATAGCATCACTCGGTGCTACAGTCATCAAAGTTACCAGGCACTTAAAAGTTTCCTAAGACAAAACAAAGCGAGCCTTTTGACTCGCTTTTCATACTACTTACTTTACGTGCCTAATTACCCCAGCTAATATTTTCTAAATAATCCTTGCAAGGCAGCTCCGGAAACGGTGCCGTTGGCAATGTTTGATACCAATATGCAACAGATGCAATATCATCCTGAAGTGGAAGATAACGCCCATCTTCACGCCAGCCAAGGGCTTGCATCGTCACGCTCAAGTCCTCTTCAAAGCGAATTGGATCTACAATATGCCAACGATACATTCCAAAACGCTGTTGGCTTCGATACAATCCATCCGGGCGTAGTACTTGATGTAATCCCGCATATGGAGTAGAAAACTCCTGATATTGATGGGTCACCTGATTTTCAAAGTTATAAGATCCACAAAAATAATCCTCGGTTCCTGTGCCGCAAATGGTTGGGAAATCTTTGTCTCCATCCATATAAAACTTAATTTCACCTTCGCCCCACCAGCCTACGCTGTTAGATTGCCAAGCCATGTACGTACCAACAAATTGTCCCTGGCCTTTAATACCATCTGCAATTGTATACACTTCTCCATAAGGTAGTGGATTTGTACGGCGGAATTGTGCATGGAAGTACGCCGCATCCTCTGGCACATCTGTCAAAGCATAGTTAATTTGATAATACATAGTTACAGGCACTTTATCTCTGTTTTCTAAAGTCATTTTGCAATGTTTTTTAAAAGGCATTTGCCAGTAACAGTTAAACGCGCTACCAGGATTTACACATACGGCAAGAGAGTTTAATTGGGCATATGAATTCCAAGAGCTTGCAAAAAAGTCACCAATTGGACATTCGATAGATGGATTATCTTGTCCATCCCAATATGTGCGCAAAATTGTGTTGCGCCACTTACCTGTAGGTGTAAGCCATATTTGCTGGATACATCCAGGGCCTTCGATGTCGGCAATCGTAAAAGTCTCACCGGGTTGAATAATTATATATGGGTTCACTTTCCATCCAAGTCCTAGGCTTTGGGCTGCATGTTTCGCATTCCCCTCTTCCAAAGGACACATACCGCCTTTCCCTTTTTCACCTGTATAATTCTCAGGTGAGATAGACCTTGTCTTTGCCTTAGAAGTAAGGAAAAGATTGCCCATGTTAGTGTTTAGTCCGTTAAAGCTCATTTTTGCATCTCCTTTTCTTTTTTATATTTGCAAAAAGTATATCTCTCCAAATATGCCTTGTCAAACAAGGAAAATAATACCATAAACTTCTCACCAAACTCCATCATTTTAAGCCATTTTCCACCAAGTAAAGCAATGAAACATCAAAAAGTCTAATGATAAGACAAGGCTTTTTAAAATATTTTGACGAAAATATAACATTGCCAATATTAAGTAAATTCATTACCCGACTTTTCTCACGTGTTATACTACCAAAAATTTACAAAGAGTGTGCGTCTTGTGAAGAAAACCACTTCACACTTAATTTGCGAGTCAAATGCGAATGCAAGCATTTGCGCTTGACTATTGGGAGGAAAAAATGACAAATTCCACAAAGGAAATTTTAACAGGAAAAACCCAGTTAAGTGGCAACGAAATTTTTACCGGAAAACCTTTACTTAGCAGTAACGAAATCTTAAATCTGCCCCTAGCCATGGTATTACCAAGTCCATACCAACCACGCCGCATTTTTGACCAAGATGGGTTGGACGAGCTTGCCGCGTCCATCAAAGCTTACGGCATTTTGCAGCCAATTAGTGTGCGCCTCATTGGCACCACAAACTATGAGTTGGTAGCAGGGGAACGTCGTTTAAGAGCCGCACGTATTGCAGGTCTTACCCACATCCCAGCCATTTTAGTAGAAATCACCGACACGGACAGTGCTGTACTTGCTATAATTGAAAACCTGCAAAGACGAGACTTACATTTTTTTGAAGAAGCAGAGGGCTTTCGCAACCTAATGGCAGATTACGCCTTTACACAGGAGGAAATGGCCGCCCGGGTAGGCAAAAACCAATCAACCATAGCTAACAAGCTGCGTCTGTTAAAAATTCCACGACACTTGCAAAAACAAATAATGGAAAACGATCTTTCCGAACGCCACGCAAGGGCACTGCTTAGCCTAAAAAACGAGACTGACCAAGTAGATATCATTAATAAAATCATTGCCAATGGGCTAACTGTTCGTAAAACAGAAGAATTAATTGAATCCATGCTACGCCCACAGGAGCCAGCAGCAGAGGATAAAACCTTACCATTTAAAGCATATATACGAGATATCCGCATTTTAACAAACTCTATAAAAGAAGACTTGGAAATGATGCGCCATTCGGGCATGGATACACAATTCGACATGCACGAAACGACAACAGGATACGATATTCGTATTACGTTAAATTATGTGCAAACGGCAAAAAGCACCAGTGCTTAATTGCCATACCTTACTTTTTCATAATCTTCTGCCAGTTGGCTAATATCTTCCTGTATACGGTCTGCCATATCTGCCGGGGTATCCGATTTAACGATGGGTACTCCTTTTTTGATGTGGCGCACAACAGTTTCTCTAAACATACGGCGAACCGGGTGTTCGCTACCTTTTACCCGACGACGGCGTTTTGCACCAAGTAATTTAGGAATTATAAACTCCCGCTCGTCCTCTATACCGGCCAAATTCAAATGCGCTTCACTTTTGCGTATTTTAAGATTTACTAATCGCAAAATTATAGATGCCAACACATAAAGCACAGCACCTGCTATTACAATGAGGATCGCGCCTAAAGCAATGTTCAAAATCCAAATAATTACCTGCTGTAGCAAACTTGGCTCAACTTCTTCCATCAGCCACGGTGGAATTGCCACAGGCGGCGTTGCATACACACCTCTTGGGTCCGGAACTTCTGCCGCACCCGGAGTCATTTCAGGCAATCCTGGGAAAATTCGCATAATCAAATTTACGAAAGGCACAAGCACAAACAAATAAATTGGCACCGCCATAACAGCAATGACCACAGCAAGTCCGGCAACAAGCCTATAATTAAATGACGTAATTTTCTCAAGGGGCTGGGTAGACGATAAATGCGGAACCGATAAAGACATATCAAGCTGTATCATGTATATGAGTATTTTTCGCCCAATTACAGCCACACCGATAACAATGGGATACAGTACAACCAATGTCCAAACATCCGCACTTGCAGCCCACATTGCAAAAACAGTAAAAACCATAGCCCACGGAATTGAAAAGCTTATACTTACAGTTGGTTTTTTCGCAAAAGAACATGCTATAGAATGCAGCGCAAGCCCTACAAGAAGCACCATCCATGTAATCCCTAGCGGGGTAAATGGCAGCAGGAATATAAATAAAATAGGCATAATCATATGTACCAAAACTAAAACACCTAACACGTTAACTTTGCGCCGCAATACAAAATTAACGCCAAAAGGCACAATCATAACCCACAAAAGCAATAACTGCATCACACTGCCGGTAATGATATATACGGCCGTAGCAAACAGACCATAAATAATTACTAAATGGGTAAAATTATTAATAATATCAATGATCAATCCACGTTTTTTTGCCACAAAATCACATCCTAGACAAAAATAATATCATCCCAAGCTTCTATATTTGTTGGCTTTGGCATGGGCATAATCCACGCCACCCTAGCCCCCGAATCTTTTAGCCTTGTAACCGCCTCATGGGTTTCTTTTGAATAATAAGGGGATATTAGCCAGTATTCAGGTTCATGCTGCTTCTCCGCCGCTAACCTATCCAAGGTTTCTGCAATATGGGGGGTGTTTGTAGAAAAATCAATAAAGGCCAGTGCTTCTAAAATAGCTTGTAGATGCTGTGTACCATGCCCTTCATAAATAACACTGTCATTGGTAGCAAAACTTACAGACGCACCAAGTGTCATCATTTTTTCCGACACAGAGGCCACAATTTTTATTGCCCTCTCGTCCAACCGCTCATCATACATTACCGAGTGGTGCCATAAATCTAACAAAATTGCAACCTGCCTAGCGTTAGAAAAATCCCAAACATTAACCATAAGCCCCATACCTCTGGCAGATGCCTTAAAATTTATCGCCTTCATAGGATCCCCAGAGGAATATTCTCGTATGCCCCGAAAAGAAAATGGATCCAGGTTAATAGGCTGCTTAGAAACAAGCTGCCCATACACCCTGGTACATAAGTCATCAAGTTCCTCTATGGGGATTGTACCCGGGTAAACAACCAATTGCAAATTGCATGGGTATTTGCGTATGTACTTCTTCTCCATCAAAATATCCCAAGCTGTTATTTCCAGCCCATCAATAGAGAAACAACCCCGCTTAGCACATGTAAACTCCAAACGGCGCGTGATTTTTTGATGCATTAGTATATGAAATAAATCGTTGCGGTAATATGCGTCTGTAACGGCAGCGGTGCCAGCAAACTCAAGTTCTCGCCCGGCTCTAAATTTCACGGAAACCCAAGGCAGGGGCAGCCATTTATTGTTTGTCAAAACCTCTGTTAAAATGAGCACATCACCCTCTGTTGCGGTTGTAGCGGGAATGGAAATATTAACATCTAAATTTTTTAAACAAAATTTAGAATACACCACCCGCAAAACGTGAATTGCAAGTATAATCGCAACAAAAATGCCTAGGGTTAACATTACAAAATATCCCCTAAAGTATCTTCTGTGGGCACGGTAACTTGCGCAAGTGCAGCAGCGATAACCTCGCCTTTTACGTTTGCACGTGCCGCACCACGCATAACAAGTCTGTGAGTCCAAACATATGGCGCAAGATGCTTTATGTCGTCGGGTTTTACAAAATCCCGCCCATTTACTAGGGCATATGCCTGGGCGGCCCTAGCAAGTGCAAGAGACGCTCTTGGGCTTACTCCAAGGGCAACATTTGTATTTTCTCTGGTATGGGCTGCTAAATCCGCAATGTATTCACATAAATCCCGGTGTATGGTAACTGTGCTTACAGCTTGCTTGATTTGCATCCATTCTGTAACAGTAACAATACTATCAAGGGTTTGCAAAGGACTTTTTAAAATAAAACGCTCAATCACATCGGCCTCGCCGCTTTTGGTGGTATAACCTAATTTAATTTGCATGAGAAAGCGGTCAAGCTGGGCCTCTGGCAAAGGAAATGTACCCTGCGTTTCTATAGGGTTTTGGGTTGCAATTACAAAATATGGCGGTTCTAGCTTGTATGTTTCACCATCTATGGAAATTTGCCCTTCTTCCATACATTCAAGTAAGCCGGATTGTGTGCGAGGGGTCGCCCGGTTAATTTCGTCTGCCAAAAGAATATTAGTAAAGAGCCCCCCTTGACGAAACACAAAATCCCCTGTTTTAGGATTGTACACATTGACGCCCGTTAAATCCGTCGGCAAGAGGTCCGGCGTAAATTGAACACGTTTAAACACACCAGAAATAGACGCGGCAAGTGCCTTTGCTAATGTAGTTTTACCTGTGCCCGGCGCATCTTCTATAAGCACATGCCCACCTGCAGCCATTGCCACAAGCATGAGCTCTATTTCATTGGCTTTGCCAACCATTACAGTTTCTATATTGGTGCGTATTGCACTTATTTTCTCTCTTGCAGCTATCATATCCATAATACACCCCTACCGTGCCAATGTATGCAATAATTCAGACGCAGCTGCAATCATCGCTGCATTCCCTACTCTATGTCCAAGGACACGATAAGCACTTTCATATAGATGGAAATGCTCAAAATCTGCTGAATATTCTACATTCCCTTCCAGCCAAGCAGCGATTGCCTCAGAAACTTCCTCCGAGTCCATTTCCTCGTTCAAAATATCTTCTAAGATACTGGCCGCATGGGCACGCACATCATTAGGATCCCTTGATAAAACGTACACCCGGGCGGTTTCTTCTGCATACAGCCCATGAGAGTCCTCTGTCCTAAATGTTACAATATATACACCCGGGGTTGAAATATCTATACTTTCTCTGTCAACCATAAAATCTAACTCCCGGCCAAATGCATCCTCTGCAGACACGCCTTCAAACCGAATGGAACCATCAACAATAAATTCGAAAAAGTCAATGCCTAAAAGCACCGGCGGGTCGTAGTTTGGCAAAACAGTTAAAACAGCGGTATACGTAGCAATATTGCCATAGTAATCTTCCAGCTCTATATAAACATTCTGCGCTCCGGGCGTAAAGAAGTCCGGTGGTTCTTCATTTCTAAACCGCACAGTTACAGGGGGCGAATAGTCATATACATCTGTCACAAATCGACCAATGGCTACAATTTCACCCATCGCCGCAGTTTGGTTTGTTATGGTAGCCGTAGGCGGAGTGGTGTCTACAACATTTATTACCGATGTAAAACTTTGGCCATTAAGCACGATATCCACCTGATGCTGCCCTGTAGAAGTGCCTATACCCTGCAAATCTGTATTAATTTGCATATCAAAAGGTACACCTGCAAAATTTGGCGGCGGGTTGAAAAAATCCTCTGCCCCAAGCTGGGCTGCTGTCATACTGAGTTCTAACTCCGTATACGGAATCAACTCCAGTATGTACATACGCGCCGTTCTATCGGTGGTATGCCTGCCATAGGTAAGGGTTAATTCAACTGCTTGTTCGCCAGGTTCGGACCAGTTTATTGCATTTTCATTAACAAATTGTATGGTTATATTATCACGGCCACTGTAAAACGCTAAAAAATCTTCCGCCAAAGCCGGCTGGTCTGCAATGACTGCAACATCGTTAACAGTTGCAGTAAACACCGTATCATTGTGTATTATAACCATGCTTACGATGCTTACTGCCGCAACCAATAATACAATAGCTGTTGTAAATATTGCCTTTACCATTTAACATTCCACCTTTTAATATCCATAAAATACTTGTGCAACAACATCCGGTAACATCTGTGTATCAGGAATAAACCAAGATACCCCATTCCGATATTCAGGCGCACCGGGTAATGTGTAAGTCGAAACACCATCCATATTAAGTTGTCCAATATAAGGAAGATATTTTGCCATTTCTAAAACGCTAGCATTCGTACTGATATCACTCAATATTGTAGAAGCCAGTGTGAGCGGATCATTCATAATAGCGTCACGTGTAATAGACTGCTTTATAAGCTGGGACATGAATTCTGCTTGCATTGTATTACGCATTAAATCACCGGTTATAAAGCCCCGATACCTCACTACACCTTCTGCCATATCACCATTTAAATGGTGATATCCAGCAGGAATATCGATAAACAAATTTTGATAAGGATCACTATATTTTAAATCTTGCGAAATATGCATCGAAACGCCACCAATTGCATCTACAATCCGCTTAAATGCAGCTAATTCAACCTCTACATAATAATGAAAGTGGACGCCCAGCATTTCACCAAGCTGCGCTTTCAAATACTTCACACCATGTAAACGCCCACCAAATGCACGTACCGCGTTAATTTTTAATTCTTTTGGAATACGCAGGCCATCCTCATGCATCTGTTCTATTCTGTTTGGTGGAATATAAGTGTACATATCCCTAGGAATGGACATGAGCCTAATATCGCCTGTTTCGCTGTATAAAGTGCCTACCATTAATGCATCCGCCAAAAGGTTATTGTCAAGCCCAATAAAAAGGAAGTTTGTCCGCTTTGGCGGGTGTAAAAATGTACCGCTCTCTTCCGATTTATACTCTTTATATTCTTTATACTCGGTTATACGCACCTGGGCTGGTGTTGATATTACCGACTTTTTATGGGGATAATTAACTACATATGGCTCCGCATTTGGCTGTATAGACTTATTAGACGATAACGCAGAAAACGGCACTACAAAAAGCAGCGACGCAGCCGCCATAGTAATAGCTATGGCAAAGGATCTTCTTGTAAACTCAAATCTTTTCATAAAAACGCTCCCATAAATACACAGCTTTTATTTTAACTAGGAGCAATAATGAGTATATAGCTAACCCAGCTAAGAATCAAGGCAAAATTAGTAAAAGCAATATTAGTTTTACATATTTTTTCAAATTTATTCCAACATTTGCGCACAACCAATTTTAATTTTTGCTGTCTATATAGGTAAGAGGAATAACCGCCCTTGCAGTTTACTTCATATTAGGGTAAATTGAAGTGCCTAATGTCACTAG
>Ga0136643_10008243_pt1 | contig 15203 bp, 9 predicted proteins | sample TergutLab28metaG_FD_96883 | JGI IMG/M metagenome (GOLD analysis project Ga0136643, IMG submission 96883) | Labiotermes labralis P1 segment gut microbial communities from Petit-Saut dam, French Guiana - Lab288 P1 (version 3) (version 3) | ecosystem: Host-associated > Arthropoda: Insects >... | reverse complement strand
TGTAGTCAAACACAACTGTGTCACATGAGGTGTATTTAATGACTATATAATGGACAACTACATGTTTCGGCCTGTACTGGCCATCTTCAGGTTGTCTTAGGGGAACTTAAGATCTTACTATAGACATACACGCTCACGTGCGCATGCATGCCTATAGTGAGATCTTAAGTTCCCCTAAGACAACCTGAAGATGGCCAGTACAGGCCGAACCATGTAGTTGTTCATTATATAGTCATTAAATACACCTCATGTGACACAGTTGTGTTTGACTACATACAATTTTCCAACGTGGAAAAGTGTTTCAGAGCCGCAATAAGTCACAGATGGCAATATTATACAGCGCATGCGCATTGCATGCTAAATAATTAAGGCTACAAAATCACAGTCAGAATATGTAACAATCACTGATTTCCCACTGCGATAACGGTTGCATGAACGCGCCTCATTGTTACGTTGGCTGTCTTGTCCAGCTGCACAACAGGCAGTGGACAATGTCCAATTTAATAATAGTGTAACGAACAGACAACGACAACCACTGACACATATAAAAGTCCACTGTCGACAGGTAAATAATTTTCCAGTAATTATCTGCCTGTAGTTCATAGTATAACGTACTAAAGTCTTGTAAAATCAGCAGTTTGCAAGTCCATTACCATCCGACTTGATGCAAGTTTGTGGTTAGAACGAACCACTGTCAAATGTTACAGGCTGTAATTTAAGCTCCAATAATTTTTTTTTCGGGCGGTTCAATAATTTCTAAAACGCTCCGCGTCTAACAACGCCTACAAACACGTTTGTCCCTTTTGATTCGATATTTAGTGACAGTGAAACATATGTCAGTATTTCTCAATGATTAGGTTAGCGATGGTCGCCCTCAAATATGGAAGGTTCCTTTCTCAGGAGGAGAGAGACAATTTTGTGTTCTGCACGACATATCAGCCTGCAACAGGACCATAAACCTTTCGTCATTGGAATAAAAAGACCGGAGCGTGACACTGACAATTAACTGCCATCTAGCGGCGGTGTCAATAATATATTTATATCGGGCTACAACTCCATTCCTCCACTTGATTCATGACATGGCGATTCGTCAAGCACAAAGAAATTTTTTTTTCTTTGCCTAATTTTTATCTGAAAATTCGTATAAACAGACGTACACAGAAATTTCAATCTTTTTACTCATTTTTTTTATTATTTTACTCTTTATTTCATTTGTGCGTCAAAACGCCAGTCTAGTCTCCAGTCCTTCCTACATCTCCTGAATATAAAATCAGCTCATTTAAAAATCACTCGAAACATACCAACAATGTGGAATAACCTCGTTCTCTGTCAACGCGAGCAATCATAAAAAACACTAGCTACTATATAGAAATACTGTAATTATTTTTTACCACCTCGTATAGTTGCCAATTTCTGAGCCTTACACTTTAACATAAGTTGCTATCTGGAATCCGTAATTATTTTCACTCCAGTCAACAAACACAAAATTCGGGTTATTTCCTACGGCATTTGAGTGTCTCAATAAATCGTTAAAAATATATTCTGCAGTGTTTAGCAATGCCCAGAATTATTCCGATAAATTAGTTTCAATTTGATGTCTAGCGTGTACACATAAAATGCTTTGCAAGGGACAGATTAATGATACGGTATGGAAACAAGTTCATAAAATCCGATTACAGCAAGCTTTAAAAAATGTATTTATTCCAAAATCTAAGCATGACTTAGTGCTAGGAAATTTCATATCAAATGAGACCTATTGTGTCCACAGTTACTGATTTAAAGCGAAGAAATCCATTGCGATATACAAACGGAGAACAAAATAGATCTATTGTGTACAAAATGTACAGCTGTCACCGCTGGCTGCCTTCTTTAATTCTGGTATTTTACAGGTCTGTTCCACTGAAGTAGATAACACTGTTAACACAATAAAATACAATAAAATACTGCTTAAAATTTATAGTATTTTCCAAATATTTTCTTATGTTTGTAATATTTATGTAGTGTCATGTTTGCAAGACAAGTCGCATCAGTTGATAAATGGTTATGGGAGACAGTTTGAAATAGAAAGGAAGCTAGGATTTACGGAAGTCGGTGTAGAGAGAGAAGAATCCGACGTTAACCCTTAACCTGCTAACGTGGAGAATATGGTGAGCTCCTAATAATGCCAGAAAATGGCAGATGGGATTTAACTCGGAGTTTAAAGGGTTAATAAACTCAGATTACACGGACAACAGACAGTGCCAAAAAGGTCACTGTCGAAGACGTAGGGTCAATAGATATTTTCAACTGTGATTTAAAGTTACACGATCGCTTTAGACTGAACTAACATGGGTACTAATCGTACAGTAGGCCATATCGAGTTTTAAAGCAACCAGAGATACGGATTACACAGGACGAGACGCAACACTTCTAGGGAACATACGCGCGGCGATAGAACTTGACCGCATTCTCACACAACCTAAATTACCCCGATAGCCATAACAATATACAAATTTGCATTGCGTGCAGAAATGCAAGCAAGTCTCAAAGTAAAGATTTCTTTTATCGTCCGATTTCTGCGGAAATTAGAATATTTTGACATACTTTAGCGAAAAACTACATAATCTTCCTGACTTCCAACAGAACCAATTCAGCTGTTCCAAAAACGTTCTTTACAGACAGACAGACAGAGATGTATATCTGAACGAAGTCGTTCACAACAAACTGCACAAAATTCACCTGATAGCGGTCACTCTGTACTGAAGACAGTGACCGTTAATACTGGACACAGTTTGTGGACATGGTGGGTTTACCACTCACATTGGTAGGAGGTAATTTTACCAATTTCATATATTTTGAATGCACGTGATTTTGAGTCCAGTGTAATCGTTATCTTCGTATATATTCTATATACATATATATTGCCAACACTACATGATATTATTATAATAGTGTACTTGTGCTGTAAATCATCATCATCAACGAAATTAAATTTTAAATTTTATCTTCACACATAATGTATCTTTCGTATACTGGTAGCATACTTCATGAAAATAGCCATACGAAATAATTTTATGTTAATGAATTCAATTACATATATATATATATATATATATATATATATATATATATTGCACGGTCTACGTATAACTTCAAAGCATAGTTAATGGGCACATTTCCGGACTTTTTCATTGGTAACGGGACAAATAAATTGATTTCCCAAAGATGTTGTTCCAATTTTCTGTCACTTTGCAGTCGTTTGTGTGTTGATGTTATTACAGCTTCTATTTGTGAACAACCTTTGTGTATTTAAAAGGACAGACTTAACACTCTCCTTCCCAGCCACTGTGTCTATAGCCATCCCTTCCACTGACCCACTCTTATACATTACAACACTTACGGGATCCTGTGGAATATCTCTCTTACTGATAATGCAAGCCATGAATACGAAAACTTATGCCATGATTGTGTGGTACACGAAGCTGCACTTCTACCTATACATAACTTTCGATATGCAAGGGTTGAAGCTGCAATACTGGCTGAAGTGTAGGCACTTCCCGACCGCTCAATAACGTCCGAATATTTGAGCAATCACTGCCACCTGGCGAACGTGACTGTAACTACAAAATTACCTGTTTTGTCTTGAGCAAAAGGAGGGTGTTTCAATTCTTAGATTTTGAGATACTTCGCCTGTAACTGACCAGCCATACTGTCTACTTTTACGAAAGGTTTATTGGGCAATGCTTTATCACATGACACGTACAGCATCTCTTCTATAACTGAGAAGCAGAAAGTACTCATATGCACAATGGCAGAGATGCCACACTTATACCGAGGAGTCAGTATGGTCCTCCGAAGCGTTACTACCCTTTTACAAAACTACACAGCATCGCATCAGAGACAGCAGAAATCCGTCACAAATTTTACAAATATGTTACTAAAGTTTCAAGGTCTGTCTGTATTTAACCAACTCCCCTTAAGTATCTTTACAAGGGCATAACAAGCTTGTAGTAAATCTCTAGTCTCATGCTGGAATACGAACATCAATAGTGAAGGGAATTTGCTTATAGAATAACGTAATTCCAATGGAAAAACTGAGTTACGAAGATTTAAATTGGCATTATTGATATTAAGATTTAAAAAAGGAGATGCAGAAAATGGAAAATGCCCCCACCCCCTCCCACATGACGAATATTACAATGGGGTTCATTTGTTACTTAAATCTTATGACAAATGTGGACAGAACGATTGATAGATGTCAGATGGTTACACATAAATAAAGATCTGGTATACAGGAAAATATGCAGCTGTAATAAAAACGTGGGATTACGTAAAAATTTAGTTGAATTTTTGTGCAAAGTGAAAGGCAAGTGGCCAAACGAAGTGACAAGATTGGTGCAAGTTCTAGATGACATTACCTGAGGTTAGCACCTCAAACAAGATTTTGTTTAAAAAGATAAAGAAAACCATGTACAGGATCTGGACAGGCCCTGAACGTTCCGGGAGTATGAGGCTCTCAGATTTCAAGACAGTCGGCATATATAAGTGGTAAGAATGTCAGCCCTACCCACCGGCCGCCTTTACCACCCAGGACCTATTTTTTCTACTCATTTCTGTTAGCGTCTGAGTCGACCCCAGGACCAAAGTACGGCCGGAAGTATTAAGTCAAATTAAAAACCCAATGACCCCATCCGGAATCGAACCCTTGATCTTCCGTCCTGTAGCGCAGTGCCTCAACCAACTGCGTCACCGGGTGGTCCGAATATTGTAATTAGTCAACATAAATCTCGGTCGATGGTGTTAAAAAAATGGAGTTACATTTACAAAACCCCCGGTATTACCAGATACATAAGGAGGAATAAAAACTCTCGAATAATAAGTATGAATGTACATTGTAATATTACACTTCTCTACATACATTTACTTAATGCAAATACAAGCTATAGCCGAACGGTCTGAGGTGTGGGTCTGCTACCGTCAGTTTGCTGGGTTTGTGGGTTCGAATCACGACGGGGCCTTGGACGTGTGTCTCTTGTGAATGTTGTGTTTTGTCAGGTAGGAGTCTCTGCGTGGGCCTGATCGCTCCTCCAGAGGAGTCCTACCGACTGTGGTGTGTCTGAGTGTGATCGTGAATCCTCGTTAATGAGGGGGCCCCACCCCACTGGGGGGGGGGGGCTGTTGTGCCATAAAAAAAAATCCCACACACGTACAGCTGCATCGTGGGACAATCACTGTGGAAATTACGTCTTATGAGTACTGAAATCATGTTAAAAGATAAACTCACTATATATCTACGAAATTCTGAGCAGAAAAAAGAAAAAAATATATTTGTATATATATGTGTGTGTGTGTTTTATAAGCGGTTAAGTGTAACCATTCATGAGATGTTACTTAGGCTAATCTAGTCGGCTGTATATCTGGTTTGAGGGTGCCGTAATACAATCGCTCATACGGAATTATTACCACCAATTTGACTATAGTCATGATTATGTTCTTCTCTCCTCTCAAAATGGACAACGCTGTTATTGGGCGGTGTGTTTGTAGAGGATATGAGGACATAATAACCTCCCTCTTACTTGTACGGGATAGTTGACATTCCGCTCTGGTCCGCAAATCCAGCGCCTGTCAGTCAATCTAATAGACCAACCGCTGGCACTGAACATCAGCCTTGCTCTATCGCCTACCGTGCAGGCCAGTTATAACGCTCCTCATTTTGACGTTCTCCGATTTATAACGAGTATTCTGTGGTCGATGGAACAAAATAGTGTGTTAATACGTTACAAATTACCGCAAACGGCTCATCAAGTGTCACTACCTTCCCACATAATGTAGGCCAATTTATTGGTATAAAAATGTAAGTCATATACACTAAATATTATTATTATTATAAATACATATTTATGTAGTAAATTACGCATAAGAGAGTCTCACGATTAAAACATCTTTTGGTTACTTGGTTCCTTTTTTTTTAAATTTATTTTGCGGCAGAATTAATTTCCTATGCGACTGGGCAAAACTAATAAACATTCAAGTCAAGAAGAATTTAGACAAATCTCCCCACAATATATCAGAATATACTTAAAAACCTCCGAAGGTAAATTTGCTGTTTAAAAAAGGAAACGTGTGCTTATATATTTACAGATGTTGTCACAGTTTGGTCCAGCCACCATGGTGTATACATATTTCTCCACAGTCCAGATGTTATGGAACCACTACTCATCTGCAATTAAATGCAAATTCAGAGAGAATTTATACAACTAGGAAGTGATTTGTATGTGTCAAACATAGCAAATACGTGGCAGATATTGCGAACATCTCGAAATTCTTCGAAAATTTAGGAGAGACGAATGACAAAAAGTGGGGTATTAAAACAAAACTTTTAAATGAAAATCTCTCCCTGTACAGTTTATTGTTTATTGCGAATAACGAACAGGTAGAGGTTAACGAAAATACAGTTCACACATTTTTAGCCTCCATATGTTAGATAGATTAATGATTCGTTTCACTGCCTGGCCGATTTAAACCTTACCGAATAATCAAGTTCACCCATTGAACAGGAAGCTTGACTTGTCCAAGAGCTATTCTGGACAGTGTGGGGTACAGAATAAATGTGAGGTACAGAAAAAAATGTGAGGTACAGAACAAATGTGGTGTACAGAATAAATGTGAGGTACAGAATAAATGTGGGGTACACAATAAATGTGGGGAACAGAATAAATGTGAGGTACAGAATAAATGTGGTGTACAGAATAAATGTGGGATACAGAATAAATGTGGGGAACAGAATAAATGTGGGAAACAGAATAAATGTGGGGAACAGAATAAATGTGGGGTACAGAATAATTGTGAGGTGCAGAATAAATGTGGGGTACAGAATAAATGTGGGGAACAGAATAAATGTGGGGAACAGAATAAATGTGGGGTACAGAATAAATGTGGGGAACAGAATAAATGTGGTTACAAAATAAATGTGGGGAACAGAATAAATGTGGTGTACACAATAAATGTGGGGTACAGAATAAATGTGGGGAACAGAATAAATGTGGTGTACACAATAAATGTGGGGTACAGAATAAATGTGGGTTACAGAATAAATGTGGGGAACAGAATAAATGTGGGGAACAGAATAAATGTGGGGTACAGAATAAATGTGGGGAACAGAATAAATGTGGGGAACAGAATAAATGTGGGGTACAGAATAATTGTGAGGTGCAGAATAAATGTGAGGTACAGAATAAATGTGGGGTACAGAAAAATGTGATGTACAGAATAAATGTGGGGAACGGAATAAACATGGGGTACAGAAATAAATGCGTAGTGCAGCATAAATGTGGGGTACAAAATAAATGTGGGTTACATAATGAATGTGGGGTATAGAATAAATACTCGCACTCTTCGGGATTCGATTCCGACTGAAATCACATTCGCATTTCATATACGCATTCATTTAAGATACAAAAACTATTAAAATTCACAAAATTTATTTCAATATTTGCACAACAATAACAGACAATATTTATAAACACATGACATTCCTCTTACACATTAAAGCCTACAATAGCCAACTTCAGGAAGGCAGTTATCGAAGGAAAGAGCAATTATTTTAGCGATGTGCAGATATATAGATAAAACATGCGCGTTAAAATTTGCATGTAAAATCATGGGATAAATATTGTAAAGTAGTTTGCTGCAGGGGACAAGGATAATTCTAAATAAAGAATTAGCGAATTTATTCATGAATATTGGAGGGGAATGAACTGTAGGCTATCTGCTGAGACCCTGAACAAATTGTTATAAATTTAATTCTCGCTGCTCATAAGCAAATCCATCTGAGTTAAAAAGACCAGCCGGTTAACTTAAGTACATAATCAGAGTGAAAATTATGGGGGCAAACGGAACAAAACAGACCTACATACTCAATGTAAAATGCAAATTTTGTGATGAAAAATTAGATGGTATATAGAGGAGGAACTGTGTGTAGGGTGGTTAACGTAACACTGTGTCTTCAATGGATGGGTGGCCGCCAGATGACTTCTATCGAGTCACTGAATGATCACATCACCAGAAGGAAAATGGTTACGTTTAATACAATAAAACAGGTACAGTACTTGGGAATTAAACAGCGGAAGTGCTTCAGACCGCTCTACGTACGCACAAATGCTGCACGGGGAAAGGGAATCTAATTTCAAGCTTCAAAGGAATATGAAGAAGAGGTGGGGGGGGGGGGCGCCGTGCAAGCTTTCTTTCTTTACAATAAAGAAAAGAATTATGAAGTTCAAAACGTAATTGCTGTAACTCTGAATGACATTTCATTCAGAAAGAGTTTCTTCTCTACAATTCTTCAAAGGTATCTTCCAACGAGGATTCGTTTACTGAAGTCATTTTCAAAAACGCTAGTATGTCTGTCAGTCTGTAACAGTCCCATACTAATAGCCTAGTGATATTTTAATACTAACTGCAACAAGCAGTAAGCGAGGGACGTAATATGGGTTTCCTCGGTTCCTTCACTAACTCTGCTGCAAAGTTTTAAATAACTTACGGAAGTCCCGTCCTGCATACGGTACGTGCGCATAGGTAAGATCTGATACGTACCTTTACTGAGAAGGCTTACCAGTTGCCTTTACCGCAGCTCCTGCCAGCAACGTTAAATTTTAGAACTCATTCATCAGATCGAATGCTTCCTCAATAATCCAGCCAAATGCACATGATATATTCAGTATATACTCAACCAATCAAGATAAAGGGACGGCTCAAAAACATGACACGAGGTCTTCTTGAGCACCGCAAGGACCACAAGCATAACTGGAAACCCGGTGAATATATATGGCCACAACACCGTACAATAAAGAATAGCAGAAGCCGTTTAGAACCAACATACATTAAGGTACTAAAAATAGAGTATTATAATTATGTTTCTTAAGGTTTTTAACATACAGGATAACAAGCACAAAATATAATTTCAATCATTGTAAAAAACATTGCAGAACTATAAGAAATGTTGTGTATTTTATGCTCCATGACATAACCAATGTAACACAGCACAACATTGTAAAAAGCAGACTGTTTTGAGCAAGTAATACGATGTTCTCCCTGAAGATGGTGTGTAAAACAGCGAAACATGTAGAAGAGGTTTAATAAAATATATATTTAATATATCATGTGTATTTGGTAGGAATATTGAAGACGTATTCGATGTACAAGAATGTACGGACTGGAAAACTTTATAATACAAATTTACCGAATGTCCCGTTTGACAGACGTTGAACTGGTCAAAAATTCCGAAGATATGGCAAGATCCGAAAATCAATTGTGCTTCAAAAAGCCACTCGCTGGTCCCTATCGCAAGCAGGGACTTCCAGTCCACTCCATTTCATCCAGATTTTAGACACGGGCCCAAACCGCGAAAAGCGACTCTTAACTTTGTAATGACCGTCCGTCCGCCCTCAAGGAACATCTCTGTTACCAATGGGCTATTGTCCATTAAATTTGATATTTCATTATTTATCGACAACCTGTTGAGAAAAATATATGTACGTCTGTGTGTGTGTGTGTGTGTGTGTGTGTGCATTATTATACACTTACATTTTTATGTGTGTATGAACAAACATATACCCACAGTATATATCAGTGTTCAAAGAACCACACGTCACAGTTCCCGTTGTCCAGTCTCTGTCAGCACACTGCAGCACCATATTTCGGTCCATCGCTCCTCTCAAATATTTTAATCATCTTTACCTGTTTTCTAGACACACATGTAAAAAAAATCCGATTTGACCCTGCTGATGGTATTTTTAATATCCCTTTTCGTTTTTGTGTGCTCTTGTATTGTTTGGAGGCTCGCACCTCTTCAGAAAATTCCACGGGATGTGCCGGCTTGTTGTGTCCGCAGAACTGTGTGTTCAGTCAATTGCAACACGAGGCTATTTCTTTGCTTGCGCTATTGCGCTGTCGCTAAGTTCCTGTAAATACAAGAACTGTGAATCTGTGTAACTATGCACTTCAAATTTCGAACATTCGTAGCATCATCATCATTATCACCATAATGTCTTAAGACCGGTCCATGGACGCCTTCAAATAGAGTTCTCCAGATAGTGCGTTATGGTGCTTACCCTTAAATTTCCAGCACCTTCTTTTTTCCTTACGGTCATCCGGTAGCTGCTTACGTCTTCTCCCTCTTCTTCCCTTCACTTCTCCCTTCCCTTCGATAGCCTTATCTTGAAGGCAGTTCCTACGCAAGATGTGACCAATCGAGTTAGCCTTCCTTCTTTTTACTGCATTTACGATATTCCTCTACTCCTTACCTATATGTAACACTTCTTCATTTCTCACACGATCGGTCCAACTGATCTCCATCCCTCCCCAGCAGCACAATTCAAAACTTTCTACATATATCTGATCTATTTTTTGAAGCATCCAAGTTTCAGCACCATAAGATGTTATGATCCAAATGTAGAACTTTACTAGTTTCTTCCTAAAATTTAAGTCTCATTTGCTAGTGAAAAGAGCCTTCCTCTTTTTGAAGGCTACTTTTGCCATGGCAATCCTGGATTTAATTTCCCACGGTACATCTTTTATCATTTGTTATCATGTTACCCCAACAGCTGAAATATTCCACATTCGACGGTTGTTCTTGATCTGTCATAATCCGTAGAGAGGATAGTTGGCTTGAGATCACTTGTACATTAATGTTGCAATATTCACTTGATTCTGTATCTTTTTTCCAACTTCAGTTTTTCTGTCAATTATGCCCCGTTGTTCTATTTCTTCCCTAGTCAGCAGTACAAGTTTATCTGTTTATTTCACAGTGCGAATTCCTTGACCACGTATTTTGAATTCTACAAACCTTTCAAGATAGCAGTGGGTTATGAAGTACAACTTTAAATGAATCAAATTGCAGGTCTGTTACATATGGCAGGCTTCAGCAGTATTCCAAACCATAATTTCGTTAAATCAAGCCGAATAACTTCCCTATGCGAGTACAGAACTCACTTTAAAATGCTAAACAATAAAAGGATTATCGATGGAATTTTAAGAAGTGCGATACGTGAGGAAGCAATGGGAATTTATTTACGTAAAAAGCTGCAGATTCTTTGAATTTGTGTCAAATGTAGTTAAGTCTCACAGAAAGGCTAATTAATTTAAAAGTTTTGCAGTTCACTAAAGCAGGAAATAAATGCATTTTACTTAACACCAATAAACTTGCTACGCAACTTAGAAGTGCTCTTTTTATCAAATGTGTATTGCCGGTACACTTCCTGGAACCTAGCGAGCAAAATGCCAACCGCCATGTCAGAAGTGCTGACGTCAATGCAACTTAAGGAAAACCCCTTACATTTAGTAAGGTGATTTTATTATATATCTTTGATTTTATCTCGTCTACCTACTCATTGTATGTGTAGCAACATAATGTCTCAACTTATCACACATATGGACAAACACATAAATTCGGTAGGATTCCCTTGGATTACGGATCGGACCGTCGCACGGAACTCTACCTGAAGAACGAACAACATTTGCAAGAGACAAATATCCACACCCCGGTGGGATTCAAACCCGCAATCTCAACAAGCGAGGGGCCACACTCACACGTCTTAGACCGTGCAGCAAACGGGATGGGCAATTTCATAATTTTTACACAAGAAAACACAGAGTATTTTTCCAATATAAGGATTTTATCTGCTTCTTATAATTCTCATATCAATGAATGCCCATTTCCGTAACAGAACTTGCCGAATAAGACAGTAATTGAATTTTTCAACATTACTGAAAATTCATTCTTCTGAATTTGGTGAACTCATATACGTCTTCGAACAAGCAGATGTCATACAAAATGTGTAAAGAGCGCGGCAGTATGGAGGCACGATTGAAGCGCCGTGGATTATGGATAAATGCACACGTGTAACCAGATGTCCTGTTCACTGCAACGACCACCAAGATTTCGCTTGTCACTGGCACATATGAGAGGCACTGTACAGTCTGCAGTCTGAGGGGAGACGTGATGAGTCGGTCTAAACTACTAACAGAATTCAGATTTCAAGCACTGTTGACAGATATCTGTTTACACATTTATACACCACTTAAGAATAAACATTATGATTTGTACGGAATTATGATGATAAATTGATGGACTGCAGAGTAAATTGGTAGAAATGCCGGAATGGTAGTCTAAACTTTGTGGCTTCGTCGTAGGTACATAATTAAAATTGTATCGGTAATTCTACTCTTACCGGAACTTCTACTCACTACTTTCCGTCTTACGCAGCGCCAAATTTCACTCGAAATCTTTACATAACCTCCCAAATATCTTCCTCGTGACGTACGAGAATCAATTTCATTTTTTCCCTTTCGCACTGCTCAATTCCAGATGTAATAGTACCCTAACAATCACTTCCGAAATTCTCTAAGTTATTTTCTGTTTTTTAGTTGAGAGAAGCAAATACTAGATTCGTCAAGTCTGTCTGTCTGTCTGTCTGTCTCTCTGCAACTAAGAACTCAGCTCCAACTCGACACGTATTTATAGACGTTTGCATTGGAGCATTTTACGAAAAATCTGTCGCTATGATTCAAGTTTTTTTAAAAACTCTGAGCAGAGTAGCGGGTACCTTGCATGAAGATCAATGTACGTTTATGGTAATATCACTCTGAATTCTTCTTAGAACGAGAAATAGTCCAGGGAGATATATATAAAATCAAAACACACATTTTTTGTTCAGCAAGTTCTTTCCGAAAACAGTGTTATTTGTGGGGTAATGTGGAAAAAAGGTACAGCAGGACAGGCCACAGACGGCACTACAATACGGTGCGGTGCGTAAAATATGATTTTTATGCGGGATATCTAAGACAAGAATGCAGGAGCACACTCATGGTGCCTAACACCGACACCTTCATAATTGTCGTAAAATTTTTTACTGCAAAGCTTACGAAAATTGAGTAACAGCGCAATACTTTATCTGTCATTACGATCTGTTTAGCCAAACTGTGTGTCTATAAACGGCAACGAGCAACGAACAGTCTTTTGTTTCAATGCAGCATTGGGCACTTTACATGAAGACTTACTTAAGTTCTATTGTTACCGGCGAGACAATTGCCACAAAAGTATTTGTATGTAACAGTCAGTATTATTATGTAGTTTACAGTGACAGGCAGCTCAACCACACACACACACACGAACAGAATTCATTGTTGTGTTTCAACTTCAAAAATGACCAAGCGAACGAGACACAAAATAAACGTGCATTACCTCTCTTGTTTTTCCTATGGCCGTCTCAACGTCTGAGGTACACACACACATACACACACATACACACGCACACACACGCGCGCACGCACGCACGCACGCGCACACGCACAACACACACACACACACACACACATAGACACACGCAAAACCGTTAGAATTCCCCTTAATGAGTGATCAGCACGTCGCAGACACCGCTACCTACATGACACATAAACAACGTAAGAGACATATATCCACGCATTGAGCGGAATTCGAACCCGCGATCCCAAAAATAAAGCGGCTATAGACCCACCTTCGATCGCACGGCCACAGGGATCCGTCTATCTCCACTTAGATTCCACAATTGAAGGTTTGTGTGCCTGCCTAATATATCGATTATCGATTGTACAGTAAAACTTATACTGATTTGATCACAATATTAGGAGTTCTTGGTGAAATGTAGGCCTATATGCGAGTACAACACATTCTAGTTACCCGAACTTGTTCTCTCCTTTATGCCAGAGATCAAAACTTCACATCCACAAAACAAAAGTGGAAATTTTAGCCATGCTGCCTCTCACTGTTATGTTTTCCTACCGCACAGTAAAGGCGTAAGCTAGAAAACGTGTGTATAAGATGGCATAGTTGCAAACATCTTCGGTAGCTTATAATCCGAAGTAAAGATATTTAATAACAAATGAAAATCTGAAGACCTTACCTCAGTGAACAAATTATGCGTCTTGACACTTTGAATGATACCGATTTGGTAGGATTAATTGCGCAAAGCCTCCAGCTTCAGGCTAGGTAACGTTAGCAGCCTTGGCTGATGTCACAAGTCAGGAAAGTGCGCGAAAGTGTGAGCGCGTACATCAGTCAGATCGGCGGAGTTGCCAGTATTGGTGCGCTTACGTAGAAGCTGCGATCACGTGACTGAAGTAGAAGGACCGCAAGGATTGTGATATTCCCGCTGAGTGATGCCACACAAAATGAGTTGGACTTTGTGGAGGTAATGTTGTTATACCTTATATTTTCTCCTTATTACCATGCCAATCCTTCGTGAAAAAAACAGACCGCACTTTAAAACAATTGACAATTTTAGTCTGGTAGACATCAAAGTTTCACAGGAATCTATTTCATTTGTTTCAGGGTGAACAATAGCTTTCGTAAATACATAACAGGTTACACGGTGTCAAAAAACACAACACGGTAATATTCACAGTCACGTCCATGAGGACCCTAAAACTCACCCTTCGCGTAAGATACTTGCACTTCAGAATCAAAATAAAACCACACATTCAATATGCAAAACACATAATATTTTAGTTTTGACGAAGTGAAAGATTTGCGTTTACCTCCTTATTCGTGACACTGTGTAGGGCGATACGTGGGAAATAAATTTTCGGAGCTCGTAAGCCTCCTTGGCATGGGCCGTAAATTTCACAATCTGTGAAACGAATTCAAAAACGTATAATTGTTAAGTTCAAAAGCGGATGTGACGTAAGCGCGAAACTGCCGTCGTAATTTGAATCATTATTCATTGCATTGTTATTTATCGGCGTGTGGCATCCATCTGTAATCCATTCATTATTTTAAAGTTGTCCATTCCCTGCATCTTTAATATCATCCTACCCCTCCTATTATACCAACTAAATGAACATTCTTAACTAGTACGAATATTAAATCGGTTTCTCCAAACATATTTCGGTACATACGTACCGTGCCTTCTTCAGGGAGGACACGATGCAATTGGTAACACTGACGTATGAAAATAAACTTACACTGTGTTCCATTGACTTCCTGAAACGTGTTCTTGGATTCCACAGCAGAACACAGATGACGAATTCAGCAACAATTTTCAGTCGTAGGCGAATAAATAAGGAACATGGTGTTGAGGAGAATATTTGGACCTAGGAGGGACGAGGTAACGGGGGAATGGAGGAGACTGCATAACGAGGAGCTAAGTGATCTGTACTTCTCACCCAATATTGTGCGGGTGATAAAATCG
>Ga0136643_10008240_pt1 | contig 15208 bp, 8 predicted proteins | sample TergutLab28metaG_FD_96883 | JGI IMG/M metagenome (GOLD analysis project Ga0136643, IMG submission 96883) | Labiotermes labralis P1 segment gut microbial communities from Petit-Saut dam, French Guiana - Lab288 P1 (version 3) (version 3) | ecosystem: Host-associated > Arthropoda: Insects >... | reverse complement strand
GTGGGCTGTACAAAAAGTATCGGACCTTTGGTCGGCAAAAATACAATTATTTATTTTGACGTCTGAAACCCTAATCCCCTTCAAAGTTGTCTCCTTGGTAATGCACACACTTCTTCCAGCGGTCCTGCCATTGCTGGAAACATTTCTGGAAAGCTTCTTGTGGAATCATGTACAGCTGGGCTGTCGCGTTCTGCATAATGTCTTCTCTTGACTCATATCGGGTCCCTTTCAGCGGCATTTTCAGTTTGGGGAACAGCCAAAAATCACAAGGAGCCATGTCGGGAGAGTAGAGAGCCTGACGAATCAGGGGAATGTTGTTTTTAGCCAAAAAACTTTGAATCAGATGTGAAGAATGGGCGGGTGCATTGTCGTGATGGAGCTGCCAAGTTTCTGCTCCCCACAGGTCCGGTCGTTTGCGCCACATAGCATTATGAAGGCGACAAAATACCCCCTCGTATTACTCTTTGGTGACGGTTTGACCTTGTGGTGCGTATTCGTGATGCACCACCCCACGGGAGTCGAGAAAAACGGTCAACAAAACCTTGACGTTGCTGCAGACCTGCTGTGCTTTCTTTGGCCTCGGGGATGATGAATGTTTCCATTGTGAGGACTTCACCTTTGTTTCTGGGTCGTACCCGTAAACCCACAACTCATCACCAGTGATCACAGTGTTCAGGAAGTTGGAATCACTTTCTACGCAGTCCAGCATGTCTTGTGCGATTTCCAGACAAAGGTGCTTCTGCTCCATTGTTAGCAGCTTCGGCACGAATTTCGCGGACACTCTCCTCAAACCCAAATCCGCAGTCAAAATGGTATGTACCGATCGAATGCTTACCCCTACCTCGCCTGCCAGTTCTCGTACAGTGATACGACGGTCCTGCATGACCAAAGTCTGCACTTGGTTGATGATATTGTCATTTCAGCTAGTTGAGGGCCTACTGTGACGTGATTCACTGTCCACTGATGTGCTGCCATCTTTGAAGCGGTTGTACCACTCTTTTATTCGTGTGATACTCATGGCATCGTCCCCAGAGGCCTGTTGAATCTTTCAAATAGTTTTCACTTGGGTATCGCCAAGCTTTTGGCAAAATTTGATGCAATACCGCTGTTTTTGTCGTTCCATCATTTTGCAATAACTGACAATCCGACGAGCGTTCACAACACTTACACAGTCATCGACCGACTGCCGGCTATTGACGCTTTCTATAGGCGGGAAAAAATTCACGCATACGCATAAATGTCCCCTCCACATCTACAATGATGGACACTTCCCGTGCTTGATTTGTTTATGCGGGAAAAATTAAGATCCGATACTTTTTGAACAGACCACGTATACTATTCCTCACTTCCTGCAATGTGTATGGGTTGATGGCTGAAAGGGTTAAGTTTATACAGTAAGCCACCAGGAAGTGCAACCAATTATTGTCAGATAAAAAAATAACCCTTTAGTACTGTGTACATGTAAAAATGTAGATGTAGTGTATTTTTCTTTCTCTGCTGGTTTATGCCTATCCCTTTTGTACCTCACTTGTTTTTTCTTGTTTAATTGAAAAATAAAGGAACCTATTTAAAAACAAGACTGATAAAATGAAGTTTATATTGCTCTCTAATTCTGTATTATGTGAAAAAATGTTAAGGGTAGTACTGTGTTACTTCCTCTCATCCTCCTCCTCTTCTGTCATCATCATCATCATCATCATCATCATCATCATATAGCTGTTAGATGGAATTGAACCACTTGTTGACTGTTCCCAGTCTCATATATCCAGGGGTCTCCTCATTGGTGACCAGTGGTTCCTTCTGCCTTTTGGCCTATAGTCTTTTATTATCCTGTGTTACTTGATGCTTTGACAAATGTCTTAATGAAGTCCTAGTCCCAGAACACTTTATGAAGGTTTGTTCATCATGAGGTTCTAAAATCTGACCATTCCAGACCAAAATTCTGATAATATGCAGTCCACTGTGGAGCAGAACTGATTATAATGTGGGTGAAATATAAACCCCAGAGCTATCCGCAAATTCCTGGTCTTTTGTTATTTTGAATAAGTAAATGCCACTTACTAACATAACTGCATTTGTTGCAGAGTTAGATCACTGTATTTCTTATGTACTTTTATCAGTTTTTTATAATCTTATTATGTATATTAGTTACCCACAATTTACAGTTAATTTCAGCACAGAGAAAAATAATCTGTATACAGTATTCTAGTAACTAGAAATTCTGTAGTAATATGGTTTATTGATTTTCCTGCTTACCAGAGTGCTGGATAATATGTACATGGGAAGTGTGGAAACTGTCAGAGTTCTCTCATTTAAATGTTTGTGTGTGCATGTTATGAAGGCACATGGGGGAGTGAATATAACTGTACTAATCCTTAAGCTGAGCGCTAGGTGGAGGTGAGTGGTTAGCTACATAATCTGGCCACTTTACCCCATGGAAAAGAGCCACCATTCCCCATTGAATAAGAGGCTGGTTGGGCATCGGAACCAATCTTGACAATTAGAAAAGTCCCTTGCCCTTATCAAGATTCAAACCACAGTTCTTTAGTTGACCAAACCATAGTGCAATTAATATACTGGCTGTTCAGCCTCAGCTTGAGTTGTCTCATAGCATGTTAATGTAGTGAATTGTAGATGGCAATTGACTGTTACTTCATGTACAGGAGATTCTACACATTCTTATAATAAGTAAGGTCCTTTTCCAATATGTATTGTCATAATTCCCCTGATACCCTCAGTAATGAAAGTGTCATTAAATAAACTCAGAATGAATTATTGTATGCCAATATAGCAGCTAGTTTTTGAGCAAGTGTCAACTCTCCTATCTAGGACACCATCTGTTATCAGTCTCCACATATTTTGGTTTCTTGTCGTGTTTAAGTATATTTATTCTGGACTAATATTAATCCTCATTATTTAGATGGGAAAAAAGGCAGCATGATATGTAAGATAATATTTCACCAGAAAGCATAATTGTTTGTTCTGTTTTGGAAACAGTTGATTTATTTGCATTAAACCATTCTTCCATTGAAGGTTTCTAAAATTTTCCAGATTTATTCTTTTGTTTAATGTTTCTAAAAGTTTCCAGATCCTGCATGGACTCTGGTTCTATTTAAATATCAGTGATAATTTGTTCATGATTTGTACTCGCCATGTATTATTGTAATGATAAAATCAAGGAGGGTGGGATGGGTTGGGACAGGTGGCATGCATGGTGGAGGAGGTGAATGCACACAAGGTTCTGATGGGTTAACTTTAAGTAAAGAGACCACTTGGATTACTAAGACATAGATATGAGGATAATATTAACATGAATCTTGAAAATAATGGGAAGGTATGGATTAGATTTATCTGGTGTGGGATAGGGACAAGTGGTGGACTCTTGTAAATACAGTAAAGAACATTTGGGTTTTGATAACTGTGGGGAATTTTTTTGTTAACTGAGAAACCGTTATCCTGTTGTGAAGGATTCTGCTACATGGACTTAGTTACCTAGTTAATGGTTCCAGCACTAGTCCTATTATGATCATTACACCACTATGAGCATTTTAATGTATATACGTGACTGCAACCCAAAAATTTATAGTACACAGTTCTGTCACACTGTAAAAATAAAAAAAGATGACGCCGCAAAGAAAGATGTCTGTTAAGTCGTCACCTTTTCACAACTCATGTCTAAGAGCACCACTAAAAGGTAGCAGTTAGACATTACCCAACTTTACGAACAATTCCTAAAGAAAATTATGTGTCCGGTAGTACCACAACGAAAGACATGAATTTTTAATTATGCTGCTGAGTTTTATTAAGGAAAGAATTTATGTTAACAGCAAAAGAAAAATCAGTTTAATTGGATAATATCAAACAACTTCAGTTGTCACACTGGTTACTATTCAAAGAGAACTCCACCGTTTTGTGTGCAAAATCCTGCGCTCTTCAAAAGAGAATGTGTTGCCTTTCTGATATTTTCTTTTCCCCTTATGCCATCAGCAAATTCCACGTTACACTGCAATAGTTCTTTTGTCTGGAGTGTTTGCTGGTAGACAAAAGCCTTTCATATGTTCCCACAAGAGGTAGTCAAGGGGTGTGAGATCTAGTGATCTTACAGGCCAGGCCTGTGGTACTGAAATAACCAATTCAGTAATTAGAGTAATTGTGATTAAGGTACTTTATTACTTGTTGGCTGACATGAGGTGGTGCACTATTTTTTGGAAACAACACTTTTTATTTTGTCCGCAGAGGAACACCTTGAGATCTACGCTATTCTGGGATATTATGCAGCATAGAACAGTAATTCTGTACTGACGTTTCAGGACAAACTATTGGTCCCATCTTCAAGAGAGAAGCAGTCCAAGTAGGCTGCCAGGAATGCTTAGGTATGCCCACACCATTCCCTATATGAACTGTGTAACCTGAGTGTTCCTGGAATTCTTGGACTGCTTGACCCTTGAAGATGAGATTGACAGGTTGTCCTGCAACTGGGCACAGAATTACCATTCTACACTGCATACCATCCTAGAAGACCACACATCTCATTTACGTCACAGCATAAACATTAAATCACATGCAGAATTTCTTGTTGCAGGAGTGGCAGTTCTGTGTGAAATTCAGACATGAAGTTTCAATCATTCATGCATTCCACAGTGACAAGTCCTGTCATGCGATTCCCAATGATACCACACCATCATGAATGTAATTCATAAGAACTGACACCATGCAGTTATTGTACAGTATATTGAAATATAAAATGTTCATAGTTATGTAGCTGTTAATAATTTGGCATGTGTTGGCACAGCATTTTTTGCTCAAAATGACTCATTTACAACATGCTGAAGTTTGAAGCATCATATGTGGAGCATTCTGTATACCCTTACTGCACTCTGTCTTCTATTGCCCTTATGTAGATCCTTGGTAGCTGTCTTGTAACTTCATTGTATCTTCATTCTGCTTGCTTCTGCTCTGAAGATGGAAGCAGTATGTACCTGCAGTACACTGATATCCGCCTACAAGACTACATGGTGTCTTATCCCAGGAGACCACAATCTGGATAATTTAAATTTTCTTGACAGCTTTTAGTCTGTCCTGCAGTACTGTATGTCTTTGATATCTGATAAAACATTCAGCCAGACAAACACACTTTCCCCCTTTTTGTTTTATTTTATTTACTGTGCAAACACATAACATTTCTCTGATACATTTCATTTTATAAAGCAGAAGTGTCATTAGAATTACAACATCAAGATCCATGCAACTGATGCTAAGAAGGGATATGTCAGAATCAGAAACCAAGTAATCCCAATCTTTGTTTTAGAATTTCAGGGCTTTAAATTCTGGTTAGTGGATGTTTTATTTATAAATCATAGTTTGTCAACATTGCTTTAAGTTATTCAGAACTTTGTATATGTGTTCATTTGTACTTTATTTAAAAATGTATTTGACGAGAATGATTTGAAGTCATCAGTGATGCAAATATTAACATAGCTTGCTTTATCAGTTGTAACGTTATGTTAAACTGGTGAAGCAAAATAGTCTATGAATGTCTTTCAGACTGGAACCTTTTATTAATTACTTTGCACTGATTTGTGATAAGGGTACAGTTAATATGAACATACTAAAACTTCTGTGGCTGTTAAGTTGGGGTTACCATCACAAGCACTGAGTTATAAACAAAATTGGGTTTGTGTGGGTGTATGTTGGCATCCATGAATTGGTGTCATTATGTACTGAAATCACTACTAAACTAGTATCAACACTTACAGCACAGGTTTGAGAAAAATTATAGTTAATACAATAATAAAATGACTGAATATGTTTGATTGTATTTGTATAGCAGACACACCCTTACTGGATAAAATAAAAGAAGAATTACCAGAAGAGGTGAGAGAACAAGATGAAGCAGGAGGGTCTGAGAAACAAGAGTGTCAATCTGTGGCTAGTGATGTACCAACACACCTCATCCAAATTAAAGCCGGATCAAAAGAAGTAAGATATCTGTGTTATAGAAGCATAATCAGTGTGTATCATCATATAGCTGGCAGGGTTTTAAGCCACATGACCTGTTGTGGATAATTAATGATTAGGTAAAAATAAATGTGAAGATTTAATTTTGGTTAAAACTAAGATAATCTTAATGCAGTAAAGTCATAAATTTTCATTGTTGTAGCAAATTCTGTCATTATGAGAAAGCATGACAAAAATATCCTCCACTATACATAAGTTTTAGCTGAACCTTCTACAGTAACACTACATTATTTAATATATGTTTTGTTAAATGGGGTTTAGAGGTTAGCAGGCTTATGAGCAGGGAGAGGTAGAACTGCCATTGAACATGTGACCTTCCTGCTGCTCCTTTATGTGTGTTTGTTTTTTCAGGATGATGTATAGTGACCAAGGTCAAACCATATATTTCACATCTGTTAGAAGTAAAGGTCAAGGAAATGAGAGGGGTGGGACAGGTTGCAGTTAGGTAGGCATATACTGATCAGACTGTCAACATTATTTCCCAGCAATAATGCAGTGTTAAGCTGCCTGCCTTAATTGTCAGTAATGTTCCTTCTACTCACAAGATAGTGATGAAGATGAAACATGCCATTTGGTCCTGGTGTTATGGTGTCTGATAAAAAGTGGTCTGTAGTGACAGAAATGTGTAGAGCATGTAATGTAGCTTTTGTACTAGTCTCATAGCAGACCTGTAAACACAAACCACCTCAAATATGACATCATAAATGTGTGGGGCACTAAAACCATGCAACTGCTACATGCAATAGCTACTGCATCAGATGTAATCACTGATGCAAAAGCTTTTTAGTTTTGTTGTGGCCAGTGTATGGTACTTATATGCATCCACTGCAATGACTGTCATTTGTGTCTGATGCAGTAAGAAGTAGGATAAATACATTTTATGAATCTTGAGGTTTTCACGGTATTGTGATTGAGGACTGTGTTTCAAGGAATATCCTGCATTCATTGTAAAGGGTCTAGATGCTGAGAATAATGAGAGAGCAAGGCCAGAAGGGGGAATACATATTTATAGTGTAAATGGTTCATTAATTCCTGGAAGGATTGGTAGGCCAATTGAAATTTTAGTTCCATAATGTCCTGTTCACACGATGAGGAAATTAAACAGGCAGAGTATGTGTCATACAGTAAATGTTGAAATTATAAACTGTGTGAAGTGCAAGCTGGATTCAGAAGAAGACATTGATGTGAAATTTGTAGGCAGTTTTCTTTCACCAGTTGACAGATAGATTTTTATGGAACTTAATTTGAACATTGATGTAGCAGGCCATTCCATTTTCCTGCAGTCAGCAATAATAGCATGGTTGTACAAACCTGTGAGGTGAGAGCCATTTAATTTTGGGTCTTGGTATAAATTATGGTAATAAATCTTCAAAGGAGATGCAAGGGCTGTTAAAGCTTTTTTTATATATATATAATGTGAAACATGTTGGCCATGTGAAATGTTTCTTGTGTGCTAAACAGCGTGAGTACTACAAGAATGCCAACGTGTTGCTGCAGTGGTCAGACCACGTTGGCCATTTGTGTCCATCTCTGTATGTGCGGCATGCAGCATTAGACTACACTACTGTAGTGGAACTGGACCATAAAGCTTTAGAGATTTTAATAGGGGGGTCATTTTCTTAGTTAAGTCAGTTATTTGAAAACTGTATTGAACCAGAATAGTAATAATTTTAATAAATTAAAACAACTTAACAATGTCAGTTATGCAGATTGTGTAGCATGAGTAGATGAGAGAAATATTAGTATGGAGCACTGGCAGAATGATACTGATGGGGGAAGACTGAAGTACCTGGACAAATCCTGTCTCAGTGTGTCTTTGTTTACCACAAATCCCATGTGGACTGGCCTGGCATCAAAGCTGGTAAAGCTGTTTAAGAAATAAAAATTATTACTGCAATGAATTTTAAGTAATTTTTTATAATGATCATAAATTATTGAAGCAGTTGAGTAATATTTGGTTATGCTGTGAACACTAATGATGGCCTACAAGGCCATATTTATTAAAAATAATAATTACTTACATAAATATAGATAAGATGGAGTAAAATAGAGTAGAGTAGAATAGAACAGAATACAAGAAGAACAGGCACAGTAGTGACCCGTTCACTTCAACCATATTGGATCCTTTGTGTAGCCCATATATTCATGCATCTAGCAACCACGCACCATGAACAAAGTGCAGTATCCAGCAGATAGAAATGTGTTCGAAGTCACCTGATTTCATAAAATATCAACTCAGTTGCCGGAATCTCAATGTGGCCAAAGCCGCAATCACAAAGAACATGTGAAGTCATTAAGGTAGCGAACCTGTGTTTGTCCACATATGAACAGCCAATGCTTCTCATGTTTCATGTTTGTACAGTCCCTGATTTCTTGCCTGTCAAACTTTGCAGATATTCCAAGTGCATGCTCAGGTCCTATGAGTGGATGTGAGAAGCTTTCTGTAGCCACTCGATCAGCTATTTCATTTCCATCAATTCCCATCTTTTCATACCAGTTGAACCCTGTTATGTTCTGCATGTTTCATAAGGGACTGATGACAATCCCAGACTAGTTTGGAGTTTATCTGGAAATTATTAAATGCCTTAATGCCTACTTGGCTATCTGTGAGAATGTAGATGTTGCTACTTTTGTAGCCCTTCTCTATATTCTCTGTTATGTGTGCATTGATAGCATATATCTGCCTGGAACACTGTGGTGTGGAGCCCAAGAATGAAACTATGCCCATCTTTTGTGCCCCATCTATACACCCAAGCCGTCATTGGTCTTTGAGCCTTCCGTATACCAGACCAGGCTCCCTTTCTTATCTGGGCTAAACCAGTTTTGCCATTCACTCTTGTCAGGAAGCTGGATCTTCATTGACTTCAGATATGCATATCTTGGCATCATTTTATCTGTCCTATTAATAAGATGGGTTTATGCACCATGTCCCGAGACTTTAGCGTGACTAATTAGTGGATTTGGGTTTCCACTGATTGGTTGCACGTAAGTCTGTAGATAGCTGCTTGGGCCTCTTGTCTCAATTATCACGTGTAAAGGTGGTAGTCCCAGATGGACGTCCATTGCTACTGTTGGGGTAGTTCTCATTATCTGAGTTATAACCAGACAGGCTAATCTCTCTTGTTTATTGAGCTCCATCCTGCTGACATATCTTACTCTTGGCTGCCTTACCATGGAGCGATAGGTCAGAATGGGTCTGATTACCTTTGTGTGGATCCAGTATAACAGATTAGTTTTCAGGCCCCAGGTTTTACCAGATGTGCTCTGACAGGTCCAGAAGGCCCTGTAGGCCTTTATCATTGCATTCTGCAGCTGTGTCTTCCATGTCAGTCCCTTGTCCAAGATGAATCCTAGGTATTTGACTTTAGTAGTAGCTGTAGTTTATGTCCAGAGATGGTTGGTTCCTTTAGGCCCCTTAAATCTCATTTCTTTTGAATGGAACTCTCACCACCTTTTATGGATTTATTGATAGCTGAGTTCTGTCACACCACTGCTATACTGTACCCAAAGCCTCCTGAAGAAGCTCTGAGAAAGTGTTTGAAAATTTTCTGCTGATTAGGTTAGCATTACCATCGGCATATCCTAGTGTATAGCAGCCATTCTCATTGAGCCCCTCTATCAGTTCATCCACAACCAGGCTTCATAACAGGGGTGATAAGATGCTTCCCTGCAGACAGCCCCTGGCCGTAGACCACCACTCCAGAGATTGTCTTGCCAGTGTGGCTGTTCTTTTCCTTTTGCAAGCATGGAGCTGATCCATTTACAGATTGTATCTTCAAGCCCATTTCGTTTGGCAGCCTCTATTGTGATGTTATGTAAGGTGCTGTCTAAATCTCCCTCAAAATCTCGGAAGGCTCCAAGTGTTGTTTTTCACATAAATATAGATACTTTGATTATCATAAAATATAAGTTATGTCAGGCATCATGGAAATAATCTCAGGTAAGATTCTGTAGTTTGTGTTGCAAATGTGTATGGGATTAAAGAAGGAGTTCGATTGCTTTTTAATTATTCCAAAAGAAGGCAGATTTTATGTTCTTGGTATGTGACTTCTTGAAATCATACGAGACCATGTGAGTCCAGTACGTAGGAGCATGTCTTTCTTGTTGCTCTGACATGTACTTCTCTTAAAACATATTTTCAGGGTCTATTTGAAGAGTACCAGAATAGAGAGAGAGAGAGAGAGAGATGCGCGTGCGTGTGTGTGTGTGTTTATGCACATCACAATCTCAGATTTTTTTTTAATAATCCATTAATTTAAATTTCTTAGACCTGAAAATTATTAACTCTGAAATTATAAGCAATTACTTGGGGATCATCAGTGTTCATCTTGACATAGTAGGTGAACCAGTACTGGGTGTTCTGCAAACCTCAGTTACTGGAAAAGATATGGGAGGTACAATAGACAGTAAGAGACTAATTTATATGTTTCAACAACCGTCTGACTTAGGAAGGAAATATTGTACCATGATATTGTTTAATTTGGTATAACTATAACATTACAGCACAAATTGCTGCATCTCCAGGACCAAAGGGTTGACAGATATCATAATTTTCCAGATATCAGAATGTTACATGTAATATGTAATTTATATCCTGTTATACCTAGCGGCCTTAGTGACAGATGTAACCATTTAATTTGTCACTTGGTATTCTGTCTTGTTTCCCTGTCACACTTTGTTCCCTTCTCATCACTACATAATGTAACACAGTGTATATTTGGTACAAAGACACCAACATGATGCCAATTGGACTCAGTGCCAGGTGCTACCAGCTTATGGCATAGTGAATTTAAGTGGGCCTGTTACTGAATTTCCAGTTAATAGAGCTTTCTGGATCATCCAGTGCCAGAGATTGCAGGGTGTACTGTAACTAGGCAAATAAAAATGTTAATGTTATTCGTGTCCATGCTACAAACAAGTTTTATAATATCTGCAGACATTTTATGCACAAAGTTTTAATGTATTCAGTAATCCATTATGTTTTTTGTATCTTTATTGATGTTCATTAACCCAGTGAGGATGATCATGATAGATCGAAACGTGTTGGAGTTATGACAAATTGTGTGTGTGTGTGTATATAAAATTTTAACATTAGTGCATGTGTTGGTTTATTGCATGAAATAAAACTGTGTTTGAATGAAACCTGTAGTAAAGAATAAATTGAGAATATTTGTGAAAATAATAGGTGGACAGTGTATATTACATAATGGGGAAGATCTTCATGTGAATATTACTGTATTCTGTGATGTGGCACCACATAATGTGCTTTATGGAGGACTCTGTTGCCTGCCTCCATCTTCAGAGATTTCAGAAGGTTGTCATAATTTGTATTCCTTACCTGATATTGTTAAGTGATAAAATTGAGAAGGGTGAATTTGGTGATATATTTGGTGTACATGACAAAGACTAGAAGTACAAAACTTTAGTAAGATTATGTGTAGGAACATCACTTTTGGGGACACAGACGTAGGTGGGAGAATGAGGTTAAAATGGTTTCTACAGAGATAGGATACTGTCACAAACTGATTGACACTACTAATGAATCTTCAGGTTCCATGAGAGGCACGATTTTCCTTGAACAGGTGAACTTCTTTCAGCTTCTGAATGACAGTTCTACCTAATGACATTGCAAGTGAAATTGAGTTATTACAAGAACTGACTTATGCTAGTGTCTTATAAATGAAAATGTCTTGTTAATGCATCAGAATTTTAAAGTTTACTTAGTTGTTACAAGATTATTACAGTGACTGTGTAGATCTTTTAATGTAGTGTGGTGTGACACTTGTAATTCTGAGTAGTGTTGGTAATAATTGTGCCTGGAGTATAGTTCTAAGTAGTGTCATAATAACTGTGACTGGAGGATAGAGTTTTATCATCACAGGTCAAAACATTGTGTTGTATGCATTTATTGGAGTTGGTAAAGTGAATGCTGGCTGCTCTTCTGTCTTCCCCATTTTTTATGTCCAGTCATGTATGGTTTTTACCATTCATGTATTGTTTCAATATTTCTGGTAATGTTCTGCATGACACTAGTAATGGTTGCAGTTTTTTTAATGTGTGAATTAATCTGTGAGTCAGTGAAACAAAAATAACCCTTCTTCATTGACAGATTGCACGTCGTATCAGTTCATTTATTGAAAGGAAGCGAGAGCAGGTGAATGTGGGAAATATTCAAGATTTTTGTTACCATAATAGTGCACCAGTAAGTAACAGCTCATGTGCAAGAGTTGATGCCCAATTGATTAGAAGAACAGATAGTAAAAGCCACTTACGAGGTAAGTAGTTAAAGAAGCGAGCTCAATGAAATTAATTCATATATTCATTCAAACAAACATGATAAAATATTATTAAAAATAAATTAGTAATGTTCATGAAAAATAACACATCACTTGATTAGATGGTATGATATTCACACAAAATTTTTTAAAAATTGGTCATTCCATTCAAAAGTTGAGATACACATCAGATTTAATCACATCCATTAATCAGAGTTTTTAGTGTGGTGGTAAACTTTCCAATTCAGTATTTGAGAGCTGCCCAAGGTGGGATAGGGTGCTCTGAAACCCCTGAGGTTTTCATAGCAGGTGTTATTCACTTTGGTGTACGGGTTATGTGGATAATGGTTCAACATGCTGTTGAACCAAATGCAGTCTCTGTGAAGATGGAGTCTCCAGTTCATCTGAAATGATGGAATAAACCCCTTAGACTACGTGGGGTAAAAACCGAGAAGACAAATATTCAGTCATGAAACTGAAAAACATACTGGGTATAAGACATGTTCCTTTTTTCTGAAAGTGTTCAAAATTTTTCATTCCAAGGGCCGTTTATTGATTAATGTTAGAGGTGCTCATGAAAGTGCAGGTAGGTCTTTGTGTAAAGTGTATGTCATTGTCCAGTTTTAACATAAGAGAAAGAAATCTGAGCTGCACAGCAAAAACCAAGTAAATTAATACACTCTGAATAATATAAAGACATGAAACTGCTAGAACTTAGGAAGAAAGAAGGTGGTAGATGGGGTGTGATACCAGAAAGACAAAATTAACAGGGGTGAGGATCAAACAAACCATGAGAAGAAAAATATTACACATGTGTATAGGCACATAAATGAATTTTGGAAGGGTTACCAACCTAAAACTAATGATAGGGAATAAGAATTATGTTCGTGCAGATTTTTGCAGTACCTGAAATAAACAAAATAATTTATTTTGTCAGTTACTGAATTGACATAGAGCTGCTAATGTTAGGCTGGCTGAAATGCATACAGCTGAACCATTAAAACCTGGCCTGAAGACCTGTCATCGAATATTGAACTGTAATGGCCTGTGGGGGTGGTGAATCTACTACTGCGAACTATTTTCAGTATCCCTGGCGTCATCCACTGCCAGGTAACCTACTGTAGTAACCCAGTGGCTGGCACTATGCAGCCTTCCCACTAAATGACAGTGGCATAGTATTGTGTCTTCACTAGTACAATGTAAATGCTTTTAGTAGAGTAGAGTTGAACTACTGTACCACACATAGCACACCGAGAAGTCATGCCATCATAAAAAAAACTAAAAGTCCAACTGGTTGTGCACTAAACGATTAGGTATATATAGTCATTTGTGTCTTCTGTGGATCCAATCTGCTAGAGAAATATTGTGCACTCTACCAAATACTCCTGTCCTTCATTGTAAAAGCAAGTACTTAAAAATCCTCACTGTCACCACCTATGGGAATACAATACTGAACTAAAACCTTCACATCACTGTCTATGCAAGTTTCACAAAGTAAAATTAAACTGTCTCACTACTCCTTCTGTAATGTACGCAACATTTGGTAGTTACTTGGTGTCTTTTTAAAGACTGGAATGTGCTTGTATTGTAACTTTAGTTGACGTAACTTGGAAACGTTGGGCAGCTTACCTCACAACTGTTTGTTGAGAGGTGTATTCGTGCCCCAGTTAAATTATGTAAATATTAAGTTAAATATTTGAGTCAGCACAATGCCACCATAAAATCCCGAGGCAATTAGGCTAATGAATTCTCGCAAGATTGGTAACACCGGAGAGTAGATCTACTGAAGTAATTTTGGTGTATGACACGACGTTACTCTGTTGCCTGCAGTACAGTTATACTTTATAATATATCATCGGTTGTCATGTTGGGCCACTTCGTATTCTGACTGATAACAGGAGGTGAGCTGGACTGACTGACATTATTAAATTGCTTATTTTAGCAAGTCACTTTTGGAAACAAAATACTTTTCTAAATTGTACGATTACTGTTTGGGATTGAATAGTGGCGTGACGATTAATTGAGCTATAATTTTGTAATGAATTATTTAGCGTAACCAAGGAACTTAAGCATCCTATTTCAGACTTGTATAACTTACATGTGTATTAATGTATGTATAGTTGACAATAGAATTGACTGTTAAGTTTCTTACGCGGTTCATCACTCACTGAACCCAAAGGTGTCCTTTAGCCCCCGTGATACCTAGGTAACCACGAAGCCTCCGATTTTGGCTATCGCTACCACCTATTCTGTTCCCATGGGAATTCCAGGATAGGCCGCTTAACGGCAACAGTAGGGTCGCCCAAACTTACCACTCAGCTTGGGCACTACAGAAATTGGTGACACAACCCCCGTGTCACTACACTTCTTTGTTCATGAGAATTATATTACAATTGTTTTCCTCAAACTTACTGCACTGGTTGTAATTACGATTTCCCAAAAATTAGACTATCATTAATTTTAAATTTACCACACAAGAATTAGTACATCAAAATTCTAATGAAATTTTACCAGTACTCCTTTATCAATATCAAGCTATTCATGGAGGTACTTGTCCTACGATTATATGTAAATCATTACCACAGCTTATGTCCCAGCAGAACACAGAACACTGGTTACTTCTTTCTTTAATAAAATATATATTTCCAACTTACTTACTTACTTACTCCATGGTGCAGAGTCCTTCTTGAGTAGCTAACTGGTTTGCAGCTAGTCAAGAAATTCTCCGCATTTCATGGAACCCGAAGGTTCATTACCGCACTTACAAGTGTCCGCCACCTGTCCCTATCCTGGGCCAACACAATCCAGTCCACATACCCACATTCCACCTCCTGGAGATCCTTCCTAATATTATCCACCCATCTATGCCTAGGTCTCCCCAGTGGTCTCTTTCCCTCCGGTTTCCCCACCAAGAC
>Ga0136643_10008239_pt1 | contig 15208 bp, 6 predicted proteins | sample TergutLab28metaG_FD_96883 | JGI IMG/M metagenome (GOLD analysis project Ga0136643, IMG submission 96883) | Labiotermes labralis P1 segment gut microbial communities from Petit-Saut dam, French Guiana - Lab288 P1 (version 3) (version 3) | ecosystem: Host-associated > Arthropoda: Insects >... | reverse complement strand
ATAGCTCCGTTTATTTTGTTGTATGTTTGCAATTTATCTTCTAAATCACTTCCGTATTCTGATATGCGATACCCCAAGTATTTAAAATCTGTTACTTGTTCAATAATATTGTCGTTTATCACATTCTCTACAAGCCCTCATTCACAATTATCCTTATATTTGAAGCCTGTAGAGCTGAAAATGCGTTTTTGAAGATCACAGAAATATTTAAATAGGTTTGATTGCACTGCGCAGTGAGAATAATTTGCACATGACAACGGCTAGAAAAGAAGAAGAAGCACACGAAACGGTTAACTCGATGGGGTGGAGTCCTTCGTGAGAGGTAGTCAACAAATGTCTCGCCTTTTATAGAATGAGAAGGTTCGTTTCCGTCTTTGTAAGGGTCCGAGTGTGTGACTTTTCGTGGCGTGCTAGTGTTTTAAAGCACCGCCCAACTCTCAGGTTATCGGTTGTTGACCGCTGCGTGTTGAACATATTCCCAGCTAAGGATCCCACCCTGAGGCTGTGTCAGCGTGTGCGGAGATTGCGGTCTCCAACACACGTGACACTTAATATTTAGAACAAACATGTCGAACAGAACGTGAGATCTAAGACAGGAAAGCGAAGCGTTGGGCATAACTGGGCAAAGAGAAGAGAGATATCATGTAGGAAGGCCGGGTGGAACCTTGAAAGCCTATCTTACTTCACCTACAGTGTTAATGACTCATTTGGTTTACAGTCCCACACAGCTCACGTTGATAGTGCCGCGTTCAGTTTCGGCAAGTTCAGGATCCAGCTATTTTGTTGGACATAGCTATGAATCTTAGCTGACGTACGGTTTGTTTTTTCTGTTTATTTTATCTTTGAATGTGTGAATACATGATGATGATGTACTGTTCTGTTATTTTCGTTTTGGGGTTAGATTCTGCTTCCTGCAGATCCTGTCTGTGTAGCAAGTGTAGAAATTAACCGCGAATGCTCGCTTCTTCGGCGTGATTAGTGTTCTCGCCTGTGAGTTAAGGACGATTATGTGGGGCTGGTATCGCTCTCACCTCAGAGGTTCGTACCCTTGCTGTGTTATTATTACCGATTTTAGTAAATGAAATAGTGCGGGTTGGAGTAGTCCCCAGTGATGTAAAGGTCTTAACAGACATCTCAGAACTTGGTTAAGTAATTCAAATCTTGGAAGGGGTGCGCACGCCCTTTCCATTCCCCACTCACGCAAGCACGCACACACGAAGTGGTTCTCTCGAAGCCGTACTTTCCTTCCCTAAGGAACGAAAGACGGATAATAAGCAATATTAAATTTTAACGGATGGTTTGGCTGTAGGAAGTTGCACGAATTTAATGGTGGACAAAAACACGAGTAAGTCAGTGCCATACATTGTAGGGATAAAGTATTACAAAGTTGTAACCTAGACGGCAAAGGATTCTCCACCGAACCTTTTATTCTCACTAGTTTCACTTGGATCTCGGCCCTTAAAGTTCAATGTCTCGGTAGCACTGAGAGGAAACTGGGTCACCTCATTCGTTGTCTGCCCCTTTAACTGAAAACAGAGCCGAGCTTGGAAGTTGAAACGGGCTTGTTGTGGGCACTCAAGCCTCTGCGTATCAGACAAAGTTACATAGGGCTGCATGCCCAAAGGAGCTTATCAAACGCCTTGATTTGTTTCATTTCAGATAAAGTTGTCTCTGGTCGCGAAATTACACCCACATTTTTTTTTTCATTTAATTTTATTAGACGTGCAAAGCCAGTGGGTCGTGAGAGGTTAAAACCCGCTTGACATCATTGGCGAGCAACATTATCCGTGACGTGTTCCACAGACTTTACCAAGGTGTTCTTTACTCTCTGAATATCATACTGTTTCTCGTAAAGTATGTGATTATATTTCACACTTGTGATAGACACGTGGCAGAATTTTTATTTTGTCGATTCTTAGTTTCATTACGTTGTTTTGGGAACCGAAAGTGAATAATATGTAAATAGTAACACACGTGTCTAGAATTTAGTTTTCTCCTGTTTTCCGCGTTAAACTAATATGTGTTTGTTATTATACTGGTTTGAAACAAGAAGTGGTTTTTATTAACCATTTAAGTATAATTGTTATTATACCGCGAAATTTAACACTAAAATATTTGCATATTACTCAGACGGTCTGTTTGTGTATCCCCTGTTACCACAATAAAGAACGACTCACCGACAGGCCTCTCTAATGAAGGAAATTACGATTTCTGAGATGCGAACTGAATGTGTGTGTGTGTTTATATATATATATATATATATATATATATTTCCGTGGCGCAGCAGCCCGTAGCGGCCCAGGGGCTCCTCATTATAGAGGCTTTACTCAGACACCCCCACGCGGTGGGACTCCTCTGGACGAGTAAGCAGCCCGACCTAGATACCTCTTACTGTCAACAACTAACATTCACAAGAGACAGGCCTGTATATCCCGGCGGGATTTCATTTGTGCACTCCAAACTTAGCTATGTAACTGTGACGCCAGTTTTATTATGTGCAGTTCCTTACTTGTTGTTTCGAAGCCGTTCGTCTAGACATGTCCATTTTCCTTTTCTTTCTGGGTGTATAATTGTGGATGTAGTTATTGGTGTGCGATACTATTGAAGCTATGTCCAAGAAGGAAATGAGCGTTAATGTATCGACAGGAAAGGCTTCGAACAATTAAGAATTCATTAAATGCTCTGTAGAGAAATAGTCGTATGTTTATAGACTTGAACCTTTAAGTGCATTAAGCAACTGCGCCAGTGAGAATGACACAGAATTCGTCAGTGGAAATGATACTGACAGTCCGCAAGAAACGCAAGCAGTTTAAACATTTTTGCTATCAGCGTAAAGCAGAAAACCAACTAGATGCTACTGAATGCTTTATTGCACTTATAATCTGCTCAACATGTTTCGGGCACTTATATGCCCATCATCAGGAGCTCGAGACTATTCTTGTGCTATTGCCGCGTATGGTGTGTAATGCCTTGCTCGAGCAGCTTCCCTCATAGCCTGCTGCCCTGCACCTGACCGCCGACCATCAGCAACCAAGGCATTACACACCATATGCGGCAATAGCACAGGTATAGTCTCGAGCTCCTGATGATGTGCATATAAGTGCCCGAAACATGTTGAGCAGTTTATAAGTGCAATAAAGCATTCAGTAGCATCTACTTGGTTTTCTTCTCTACGCTTATGCTACGATGCACGGACAAACATACATCAAATTTCTCTATCCTCTATTTAATAAATAGTTCTTAACCCTTTGTATACTAAAATAACTGTACATTGAATTTAGTGTTAACCGTTGCGCTCCGTGTAATAACCACTAGCTTGTAAAGTGCTACTGATTCAGTTACTGTATATTTTTACACATTTTGTTTTCGAACACACAAGCATTGCAGTAGTGACGTGTATGTACTACGCCTGAACATGTAGCGAGACTGAATGTGACGTTTAACTAAACACAATTAAAGATTGTATTTGACAGGAAACCTACCACTATTGACCATAAATAAATACAAGAGAATGCAAGTTATGTAATTTCAAGTCAATAGGGCATGATTACTTTATTTAATAGGCATTAATTATTACTGCCGGTTTGATCAATATATGTAGCGTAAAACTATAAAATTCTAAAATTATGTAGTCATACAAAACTCTCAATTTATTAGAAGTATTAGTTGCATTTCTAGCTACAGGTTTCGGCTCATATACAGAGCCATCTTCAGGCTAGGCTTGGGTGTGGTTTGTGTGTACAATTTTTGGTGCTTTCAAAGCACAGGCTAGTTTGTGTGTGCAATTGTTGGTGCTTTCAAAGAACAGGCTAGTTTGTGTGTACAATTGTTGGTGCTTTCAAAACACAGGCTAATTTGTGTGTACAATTGATGGTGCTTTAAAGCAAGGCTAGTTTGTTTGTTCAATTTTTGGTGCTTTCAAAGCACAGGCTAATTTGTATGTACAATTGTTGGTGCTTTAAAGCACAGGTTAGTTTGTATGTGCAATTGTTGGTGTTTGAAAGCACCAACAATTGTACATACAAACCATTCAGAAAACTAACCTGAAGATGGCTCTGTATATGAGCCGAAACATGTAGCTAGAAATACAACTAATACTTGTAACAAACTGACAGTTGTGTATGCCTATATAATTGTATAATTTTATACCACATATATTGATCATATAAAACACAACGGAGATGCCTCACTTGAAAATTGCCAATTCGATATTTATAGTTTTGATAGAATTTCATTTCCAAAGTCAACAAAATGTTGAGCCTTAGTCGAAAGGACGAAGAACCTTTTGCTGCACTGTACTGATGTTGTTTGCTGCTAACAGTCGTATCAACTACTAATGTTATGGCGTCTTATAAGCGGGAACCGTTTTTATATTTATTATGGGGCTATGTGGTATGCACACGTGATAATCGTTGGATCAGTGCATCTGTCCGGGCTACAGTGCATCCAAATACGCCGTTTCGTCAGATAGTCAGCTGCTCATCATTAGTGAACATCTAGTGTCATTGAACGCCACCCAATACATACGGTTCGCCATTCGAAGCCATAGCCACAGCCACAAGGCTGTGGCTATGAATGCTTAGCAGTATCACAGTTTGTTGCTGAGTTCGTGGGGCGAATCTCTGACGTTAGTTACGTGATAGTAGCACTATACATTCGGAGTGAAATCCCGAACGAGGAGAGGATGTGAGTAATTAGTTTGCATTTCCCGCTGTTTAACCTGTTTGGCCATTGACTGTGAACAGGAGATAACCCTACCGACCGCTCTGCCTCCTTCCCCACTAAACAAACATCCACCATAATCGTAATGCCTTCACAGTATCGCAAGTTACAATTACCCTGCTAGACAGCCACATCCGTGTTAGGAACTGAACTTGGAAAGGAGATGGGCGAGTTTTGTCCTGTACACTTGTATGTGCTGTGATCGGTGTTTCATGCACATTTTCACTGTATTCCAAGGCATTGTTAGTTGGTTAAATATGCATCGTCTGTAATCGGTTAAATATGCGTGTTTGGTACGATATTAATGGATCAAAATGAAATTTATGAGGAATTAAGAACGGCTGAAATTCGCAGAATTTTTTTTTCCAGCTAACCGTTATTTATCTTTTCCGCTGCGTAGAAACCCGACTATTGAAACACACGCCTGCTGTTGGCATGGACTGTGCGGTTCAAAGCCTTTCTTATTAATTTTATTTCAACAGAGGACATCCCGTTGTTTTTGAATGCTAACAGTAAAACAATTTTTTTATCGTACCGTGCATTTTGATATCTATAAAGTTCATAAACCAACAAATGCACTCTATATTAAACTTGATAAAATTTTTAAATTTACATTAAAATCACTTTGACTTGCTCCTACATGTTTCGGTCGCCGTGTGTACTGTTCGCTGTGTTGCGCGCAACACAACGAACAGTACACATACCATACTTATGACATGCTGCCACAGCACCCCATAACATGTAACGACGTAGTTTTTACCGAATTTTAACCTAAATATAACTCTAGCTAGGCTCAAGTGAAGGCTCCCTGATGATGGTCGTAGACCGAAACATGTAGTAGCAAGTCAATGTGAGTTTTAATGTAAATTTAAAAACCTTATCAAGTTTAATATCGAGTGCATTTGTTGGTGTACGAACTGTATAGTAAAACAAAATGTTTAAAGTTCCCGTCAAATCGACTCCACAAGAATTAAACCATCTTTACGTGGAAATACTTCTAGAGTCACACCAGATATCCATTTATTTAACTCCGTCTAAGAATAAGAACCCTTCATTCATCGTCTGATGTATCATCATACACATGAATGTAAGTCTCATATACTCTCATTTGCAATTTACATGCATATGTTTACAACCAGATACTAATATTCCAAATGTGCGAATAGATCCACAACCATAATTCAGTACATCTATGTTCACCTATACGGACGTGAATACTTAACTCTAAATTGCGTTTTTTTAATGTTCTGTTAACCGCGCGTCTCGATATAATCGTGTAAAGAAAAACCAACTCTTTTTCTTAATATAGTTCGTCAACTTCTACATGTTTCGGGCGTATCTAGGCCCATCATCAGGAGGTACAACCATATGTATACAACAGTTGATACTGTTGTCCTGGTTGGATTAGGATCCAATTCAAACAGGACAACGGACAGTCATCTAAAAAGAATAATAAGCACCAATTGCTGTATACTTACGGCTGTACCTCCCGATGTTGGGCCTAGCATACGCCCGAAACATTAGAGGTTGACGAAATAGAGTAAGAATAAGTTGTGCATCAGGTTGGTTTTTCTTTACAAGACTAAATTACGTGCGTGATATACTGCAACCTAGAACCGAGTGCTAATGTAACTACGAGATTTGACCACCTTCAAATTGAATCAAAATAACTTCCGAACTGGTCTAAATTATAAATACGCTAATATTTTATATACATTTTATTTCCATAATGACCAATATACATTTAATACCATTACATACTTTTAGTTATTTTCAATATATATATATATATATATATATATAATTTCTTATAGTTTTAAACTGTCTTTTGTACACCTTGTAAGTAATATCGGATCCCATAGCATATAATATGCGCCGATTGTGTCTCATATATCTGAATTTTGGCCTGTAGATAGTCTTAATAAGACCGAAACATGTTGTCAAATAAAATACTAATATTTATACACTGTTGTTGTGTTTTGGCGGTAACTTTAAACATTTTGTTTTACTTTCTTATTCAGCTTTTAGTCTTGTACCTGGTAAAGAATTCCTCGCGTTTTATTTAATCCGAAGACTTATTACTTTTCATTTCTGAACTAAGTGAATCTTAGTCCACGTCCGACTCGTTAAGATTAATTTTAATATTATCTTCCTATCTTTTATTGGTTGCACTGTGATCCCTTACGTGTAGCTTTTCTGATGCCCTTTTATGTGGAAATCACAGGGCCATTATCTCAATGCGTTGCACTTATGTAAAAAGTCTTTTAATTTCACGGAGTGTGGAATTTGAAAATGTAATGAAAGTGGGTGGGCGTTGCATGTTCTCGTAAGCGTAGGAGTTGGCCTCTCAGTCCCTACTTCTTTCCGCTTGAACGGGTCCAGCATCACTTCATGTTCACTTCCTCATCTTTCACTTTGCGCAGCCTTTAGCCTCGCTTCCCTATTTGTTAAGTAACCCCATAGGTGCTTCCCCTTTAAGCCAGAGCTGCCGTGCGTTGGATCGGTTCCAGAGTTTGCTGTGATTTACTGTGTGCCGAGCTCATTCGCTGGTTTGCGTAGCCGGGCACTGGGTTTTCTGATAGTGCTTGCATGAAACAGGGCTGCTAGTACGAGGAATTATTGTATCGAAATAGACTTTGCCTAGTCAGTGGCTCCTTTGTGCCACATAACCCATGTAACTGGGGCCTTGTGTCGACACACAACTATAGTTTTGTTACAAAATTTTATATATTCGGGTAAGTACGAAGCCAGTTTTGCAACATTTCTCTCAAGCACCGAACTTCATTCCGTCGCAATTTCATAAATAGGGCCTCCTGATTTTGTGGGTGGTCCCTGATGTGTATCGATATTGTTTTTAACCGCAACACACGCTACAGTGCATTTCCGGCCCTATCAGCAGCGTTCGTGTTTCTATCTCTGTATCCGTTCTTTCCTCTTGGTCGTAGAGTTTTCGCCATAGCGACCTGTAATATTCTCGTAACTCTCAAATTAACCCGTGACTGCGAAAAGTGAATGAGAGTTCTCCGGTGTTATTTGATGCATTCTTTCCGTGGATAAGCGACATTACACGTGTGCCCGTGGGCCCCTGTTGTCTTTCCCGAAGCTGTCTCATTTGTACCCAGCAAGGTGCATACGAGTTATAACGCTCGTTGTTTATATGCGGTATAGTTTTTAGTGCGGATGACCCAATTTGCGGAACTCGTAAACGGGATGTGAGGCTCGAGGCTTTCCACGGCTGTGAATGTGTAGTGATTTTCTGTGTTAAAATGTTTGTTCCTGAAAATGGAAGCATCGGGTTTTTCCGGAACTTTGTTAGTCACCTGCTAGATTGCGCGGTGTGATGATCCAGAACACTCGAATACTTAGCGTGATTTGAGGCTTCCGCCGCGAAGTAGCTGAGAACCTCGCTGTTCTGGGTTATTGCTCGAATATTAAACTCAAATTTTCCTTTACTTTGTAGCTGTACCTCGCCTGACCATTTTGCAGAAGTTGTATGTGCAATCAGTGTGATGCTGGTGTTGGTGTTAGTGGCTTATGTTATTGCTACACAAGTAAAACAGGTTTTTCCATAGCCAAAGCTCCGACAAATGGTCTTTTGCATAAATTGGGATTGTATCCAAATTGCCTACAGAATTCACCTCTGTTTCATTTTTGTGGGTGGAAGTGGCTTGCTGCCAACTTCGCAACAATTAGAGGAATGAGAACTGACGACTTGTAACTGGATGTAATCGACATATGCCTTACTTTTAGACTACCGAGGAATTCAACGATATTGCTTTTTAAACTGTATAACTTTGCTGTTTCGAGTGACGTAGGAATGGAGGACACGTAACGCGCATGGGAGTTTTGGACAGTGCACGGGACATTTTAGTCGGACTGCGTGAAGGAGAACGATCGCTTAGAAAACCTGGACTTAGTGGGAGGATAACGTTAAAATTATTTTTAGAGCCAGAGGTCGGCCTGGATTCTGCTGACGTTCGGATAATATCCCGTGGCTTACTGCTGCGAACACGATAACGAACTTCCGATTTTTACCTAAGCCTAATTTCTGGTGGGTGATGACAAGGATCGCTTTTATCCGAGAATGAGCATGTCGTTGTAGCATCTCACTGCGGCCGTAGAAAAGCGGACAGGAGATCAATCATGACAGGTTAAAGCTCTGTTTAATCGTTGGAAAGTTATATATGTATAGATCGTCAGAAATTGAATTGACTCTTAAATATGAGTGTCCAGTTGAGTAAATTGGAAATGAAATGTGCTGCTCTACAGGTGTGGAACTGTGCTAGCAATGGGAAAGTGAACGGTCTTTGACAGTGTTTAATAACACTTCCACGTGTTAAGTTTTATTTCTAGAGATGCTGTAGTTCAGTTTGACTGAAATTGAAGTTTGTGAGTGTGGTGTGTGCTGTACTTGTAATTGGATATGAGAATATTGCATTAGTCTCCTCCTAGATTCAGCTCAGTGCGCGTATTAGCACTTAGAACAGCAGTCATGGCGTCTGATATCCAGCCTGAATTAATTATTAATAGCTAATGGAATTCTTATGTAATGCAGCCTATTTAAGAAGTTTTAATGTGATGTGTTTTGTACGTACGAAATCGATCGATTTGCCTTAAGGTGGCTCATCCCTGTTACTTAGTTTAGTGCAACACATGTTCCGTTCAACACAACGTATATCCATCAACGGTAACGCTACATGTTTCGGCTGTAAAAGGATAGCCATCATCAATCCTAAACTAGACGGTACAAGAAAGAGTGTAGGTACAACTGGAATTAGGTTAGCCGAAACATTTAACCTTGTCCTGGATGAATGTATATGTTGTACTGTCAAACGTGCTGCGATCGCTTTGTTCTGTACCTTGTGTGACTGTCTTACCAAAAACATAGCTGAGTATTGCTCGGTGTATGCAGCATGCGGTATAACCTTCAGACTGGGATAATTTGAGCAAACAAGGACACTGAGTATTTTTCAAGCGTACTTATGACTGTTACGACTAATAATTTATGGTCTGCTTGGATATGGGTTGCATATCACACTGTAGCCCTGTAGTAGAAATGTCCCCTGCTCCTTCCAATCTTTCCTGTGTTGGTATTTCATCTTGGCTTTAGGAGCCAAGTTCCGCATTTTATTCAGTGTAAGTATATGAAGCAGAAACGGAAGTTTTGAATTTCATATGTGTCGCATTGTATCTAGTTTTTTTCATGCATGCGGAAGTTTATATGTTACCATTGACTTAGTGTGGTGTTTTATGTAATTATTTGTATAAGTTTTGTAGTGGCTGCGTAGTTTGAAACAACCCGACCTGTATGGTTCTTGCATTCCAACTACTTGCTGTACGCTGCAGTGTTGGTACACGAAATGTTGTAGGGATCAGCCAGTTCATTGTCAGCGCGACATTTCAGATCGCTATTATTACATCATGAGCCTGCACTTAGCTAGGATTATTCTTGGTCTCACCTGATGCAATTGGACTGTACCTTAATTAGCTTACAACTGAACCTCATGAAGGTTTAGACAATACAATCCACTTCATGCGCCATCAACATAATCCATTTATAAACCATGTGATTGCCAGGCCCCCCAAGCATAAGAATGTAGCTGGCCCATCACATTTTTCCACGTTTTTCTCAAGAAGTACGTAAATTGATCGAAGATTCAGGTACTTCAGGTTCTTGTAATTTTCTACAACTTTTCTGAAAGTACTTACTGTCCTCTGTTACAAGAGTTACTACACTCTGAAGCCCTCCGAGTGGAGTTTGGATTAGTCTACAAGTCGTCCTGTACTTAACTTCAAGTTGTGCAACTACCGCGCGCAGGAAGCAGAGCTACCAATGCATTATGATACATTTCAGTGCATTGTGTTACAGATCACAGAGAATACTGGCCGAACAGAGAACAGTTCATTAATTTAATAAATATATTTCTACGTACTGTTTGTACCCTGCAGTGATACGCGTAGTGTACCGTTCTCGGAAAACCCAGTACAGTGTAATCGGTCCTTGAATTATAACGCAAATCCTGCCATACAGCCGTTTATGACGGGACGCCCCTCGTTCAGCGGAACGTACACATGACTATGCACCATTGCGTTTGCTGAGTTGGAACAATTCAGCAACAATTTGAGGGAATGGAACTCACAATTTATTCTACCGTGATTTAATTATTATTGTCATTATTTGTCTTCAAGTGGCAGCAGAGCTGTCTTTGTAATCTGAATGCTCTATGTAATTAAGTTACTTAGAAGTGTTTGCGAACTCAGACAGCGTTAATTAGTAGAAGTGTGTCGCGTTACATAAGAATGCTGGGACATTGACGAAGACGCTGTGCAGTCCCACGCTTTTGCTGCGTCCTGGTGGTCATCAAGCTGACATCAGTGGAGTTATTTCCCGCACACAAGCACAGAGGTGGCGTACCTAGAAAACACCGCCTTCTGCAAATCCAGAGCCTTATAGGAAATTTGGGGTTAGGAACGCGGGGCACTGCTAACGTTCATCACAGCTGAACGCAATAAGCCTGCTATACATACGCATAATGTGCCGTTATTTGCCAAGCGGTGATTCAATGCACTTCTACTCTGGAGGTGTACGGGTAAGATCTCCGCGAGACATCTTCAGCTAGGCTGATGTCTAGTGTGGTTTCCCTCACTGCCGGCTGGTACGCGCGTCAGACTACGGCTACACGCTTCCTGATTCATCATCGTCCAGCAATCGTGCCATTCAATGCCACATAGTGTGAGCTATTGCCAGCGTCCTACAAGAACCCACAGTGAACCATGTAAGGCATACAATAAAACAAAGTGTTGTGTCGGCATGTAAGATAGCGATTTGGTTTTGGATGTCACTACACCCTGCCTTGGCGAATGTGGACCTGCTGGTCCAATCTGCATCAATTGGTTCTGTGCAAACCGCTGTAGCGCGTTTGGAAAAACCGGGTGCTAAAGTAAAACTGCGGATTGTGCTTGAAATTTCCGCAACCATTGTTGTAGAGGTATTGTTGTCATTTATTTACTTGTTTAGTATTTATGATCAACATATCTACATGTAAGTTTCGATTGCTCGTTAGGCCATTTTGCCGCGAAGTGTACGTGCACATATTTCTGCTGCCTTTCTGATACCACATGGAGCATCCTGAGAAATTATAGGCCCTTGTGTTTTATTAAATGGACACCATGCCGGTAAACGTTTCATGTAGAAGGTGTAAATCGGCCGAGATCAGTATTTTGTCGTGTACTTGTTCCTTTTTCATTTTCTTTTTTTCCCCCCGATGTACAGTAGGTACTCACCTTGCAGGGGAACTGTCGTTCTTATTTTAACGTTATTAAGTAAAAATTACTTTGACCGATATCAATTTCAATTGATTTTTTTGAAAATATTTTGTGTAGACAAAACTGAACTTAAGCCCGTTTAGTAGTGTAAGAGATGTGGCGTATTAGGAAAGACGCTAGAACATGACTTTGTGTTCTGGTGCTCATTTAGTTCGTTTTGTGCGAAAGCTTCATGATAAACGTTATGACGAGAAAGAGAGACGAGAAAAGAAGGGAATGGAAAGGAAGAGAGGCAGAACAATTGATTGCCAGACTTTTGTATTGGGTCACGAAATACTGTGAGGACAAATATCGGACTGCCACAGTAAGAAGATCCAGCGTATTTTAAAGCCTCTTGGAAGGGGTAGGGGCACCTAACTTTTTTTTCGGTATTCTTGTGTATGCTAAGGCAGTGGTCATGCGATCGTGGTGCTATCCATGTCCAAACACGCTAGTAAGGTGTGCAAGTTTGACCAGGATAGTACACGTGACGCAAAGAATATAGTATTTGATTTCACTCTGTTCTAAACATTTCATTACTTAAAAATAAGCTGCGAATGTCCTAGTTCCTAAGTCAGTGCATTGTACATCGCAATCTCGTGTCTGAACATCCCTCCGATGTTTTGACAGCTTCATCAGGTGAACCAAGAAACAAAGTTGTATGGAGTTGGCCTGATCGTGCACCCGCAGTTTCTCAGTTGCGTCAGTTGCAGACACATAACCCAGGAACCAAATCTGCGAAGTTCATTGTCTAACGTATAACAAGCGAACTGCATAGAATACACCTCCAACTTTGATCGAATGACCTCATAATTTGGTATAATACATATATATGTTTGAGCATAACCAAGTTGAGCACAAGAAAAGTCTCATGTCAGCCTTAGGACTGTATTAACAGTAAGCCAACAGAAGTGACGAGTGCTGTGTTGTGAATCCCTGAAATGGAGCTATGTCTTTATATCACACTGTTCACAGAACCGGTGCAACATGTCATTCGTGTTCGGTGTCTCCGAAAGTCTTTGCATCATTGAATGGTTTGGTGGTTGGGTATTAGTTGAAAGTCCCAAAGCTTAAAATCCTTTTGCGTGTGGCGGGAAACAGATTCAATATATATATATATATATATATATATATCCTTTAAAATGGATAACTAACTTTGTTTTAAAGGATTCGTTGTGACATCCGTGCTGTTTTCAGTCTCCAAGACTCTGGGCGTCTGCATTCTAGAGTTCGTTGTTTCGTTTCTGCGCAGTTCTGAGAGTCCTATTCTCCGTGCCAACCACCTTTTTCCCCCCCTAAAAAGTCCTTCCTTGATACAGCCCCAATAAAACGCTTGCTGCAACCACTAAACAGTGGGAATCGCAACGACTGTTCACCACAAAGTTGTTTCGAATCGTATACTTACATACTGGAACTGTGAATGTTAGTCTGCTTGTTTGTTTTGAAGATCCAACATTGTGCCACATCCAGCTCGACTTACTGACTTAGACTGGGCCTGTGCAGATGCCGGTATGACAACCATCCACGTTGGTCCTAAGATGATATCTAGCTAGTTGGCTGCGAATGTGCACATAACACCAAATCGCTTAGTAGGATTGTTTATGTGTTGGTCAAGTTTGCCCCATAATATGCCGTGAGGTCGCAGGGTTGGTCTTATAGTATTACTTATTCTGAACTTGTGCACTACATGAGGGGAACGCTTCTTCAGTGCCTCGCCCCGGCCGCTTTATCTCCGGGAAGGAGCCCTTGTACACGTACAGGAGTATGGGTGTGCCCCAAGTTCGGTCTGGGACTGGCGTGAAGGAGAGAAAATCTCTTTCCCCTACCGGTTTCAAACTCCTAACCGCCCATCCCATAGCGAGTTGGCTTATTTGTTAGACCGGTAATAAAGCAGGGTCGACGACATTCTGTTCCATCGTCAGTAACGAGGACTGGGACATTAGAAGATATTTCAGTGTAACCTACAAGTCTTTTTATACCTCACGCTCAATAACTGACGAGCTGAAAATTAGAAGTTTATAAATTATGACGCAAGACAACAGAAAGAGGAGGCAATATATACTAAATGTACGACATTATCATCTGTCGCGAGTAAAATAATAGTAATGGAAATAAACCAAAGTGCCGCCCTGTTTTCAGCACTCGGGACTGTCGAATACAGCCTGCGCACGACCATAAAACAGTCGACGGTGGGCAACCGTCAGACTGTTGAGAAACTGCACATTCAGAGTTATATGACTGAACTTAGATTACCGGCACGAAAACGGAATGTGTTTCCGATGTTGCCTCCTACTGTCTGTTATGTTATGTGCACATGTTAACATAAACTTCGCACGTATTTACAGAACTGCTTGTTGACCTAGCGTTTTAGTAGTGTCGTTGGGAACTACATTGGCTTAATGGCATCTGATCATAGAATTAAATGAGACGGAACAGCGCGTAATGCTGGAGACAAGTGACGCAGGTTATGACGTGCCTGCCGTCTCGCGTAGAAATTACTAATGAACAGATACAAATATTTGTACAGTGCTCTGCCTCCCCGTAGGTCAAGAAGTTTGGACAAAAGCGTCAAATTATTTGCCACAGATCAGATTAGGCGTGCAAGAAATCTGACCTTCGTCCAGCCATCGGCCAGTACAGTCATTGGTAGGTATTTTGTTTGTAGAACGAAATGCGGATGTTTCCTTTTTTCTTTCATTTTAGTCTACATACAGTTCCCATTAAGATTATATTGTGTGCTCTGTAGCGTGGAACTTATATTAAATCGTGATTGATGTAATGTGGACCTGGGAAATGTCAGAAAATAAAGCTGACTTTATGTTATACGCAACTAAGCTGGATTCACACTATGGATACGCTCACGCGTAGCTCAAGCTAAAGTCTGCTGTCAGGGGTTGGGTAAAGAGTTCTGTGTGAATGCTCCTGAGGCACTCGATCGTAATTGTGAAGACGCCCGTTGCTTGCACGTTCTGTTCCCAAGGGGAGTGCGTCATGTAACAGACAGCCGATCACCGACTATTGTAGTACTTTACTTCTTTGTGGGAAAGAGGCTGAACCGTGTCACATAACTAGCAGGTTCGTGTTAGCTTGTATTGTATGGTGTAGGTGTAAGTGGTAGGTCTCTCTCTCTCTCTCTCTCTCGATTTTTTTTTTTTTTTGCGCAGCAACCGAACTCGGGCCT
>Ga0136643_10008233_pt1 | contig 15214 bp, 10 predicted proteins | sample TergutLab28metaG_FD_96883 | JGI IMG/M metagenome (GOLD analysis project Ga0136643, IMG submission 96883) | Labiotermes labralis P1 segment gut microbial communities from Petit-Saut dam, French Guiana - Lab288 P1 (version 3) (version 3) | ecosystem: Host-associated > Arthropoda: Insects >... | reverse complement strand
TGAAAATTTCAAGCTGTACTGGAATCGCAGCATACTTACGGACAAAACAATACATTTTAATCGACCTGACATAACTTTTATGAATAAGAAAACAAAGAACACCCTTTTGATAGATACAGCTGTCCCAAATACACATAATCTCGCCAATACAATAACCAACAAACAAAACATGTACCAAGAACTGGCGAATGAAATATGTGCTATGTGGAAGCAAAAGGCAGCACAAGTGATCCCGATAGTAGTATCATCTACAGGAGTAATTCCAAAGTCACTATCACAAAGTCTAACAAGACTTAACCTGCACCCAAATACATAAACACAATTGCAAAAATATGTAATTCTTAGCACATGTTCAATTGTAAGAAACTTTTTAAACTACAAATAGACCACCAAGCCTAATCCTGTTGATTACTACATTCCAGGATAGGTGAATATTTCCCAGCCAAAGCTGAGAAATGAGAAATTTGATGATGATGATAATGATGATAACATAATAATAATAAAAAATAAACCACCCCCAACTAGAAACTTGAAATTTTTAAAAATCTTCATACTAAATGCTCGTAGAATACAGACTCTAATCATTTCTGCTAGAAACAGGACATGGTGCAATTTGACACTAATTCAATTTACACAACCACCATTAATTAAACTTCAAATGCACCTTCACAGTCTTGGCCAATTACAACTTACTCAAAATATCTTTCTTCTGCAGTGATTTTGCACCTCACATTAGTATGCTAGGCACTCTCATACACAAAGAGAATGTGGTTTCATCACAAGTTTATTTCAGGAAATCTATGCAATTTTCTCCTTACACATTCTGTACACTTTAATCTATATCCTTGTACATGAACTGAAATAAATAAATGTCAAAACATTCAAGACAGCAGGCAGCAGAACTTCCAGAATTAGGATTCTGTTATATACTGTAGGTACTCAACACACAATCTTAAATCTATTTTGATGTCTTCCTATGCCTTCCATTCCCAAAGGTTAAAATTTTGTCCTTTTCACAAGAATTCTGTAAGAGGCCATTCTTTCAAAATGTTAATTTCTTGTACTATATATGTGTTCAAAAATGCTGTGAATGTACACAGCGCACTCTTAATGTTCAGAAGACAACATTATGAATGGCACGGTTACATCCATGCTCTTCCAATTACTTATAACAACTGGAATAGTTAATGTAAGAAAGAAATTAAAACCTGCAACTGACATAAAATTGTTAACATTTAGTAATATATGTGCAAGTACAGCTATCCAATAAACTGAATAATTAACATTACAATTCACTGTTCCTGTATATGAAAAAAACATTCCATTCACACACACACACCTCTTCATTGATCGTGGTTACCTGTTCAAACTAGCCAGAAGTCACCAGGTGTACAGAGAATGAATTAAAAAAAAACAGTATTAAAGATTCAGTGTTTGCTGCTATTACAGACATTACAAGGACACCAAAAAGTCCTGCAACTAGTTTAGTACTTACATCAAAGTCATGCTGTAACAGAGCCCTACACTAACAGAACAACAGAACAAATCTGATTCCAGCAAAGTCTGAATGCAATCGGATTTTATTTTTCACATGGTACAATGGGCATATCTGGAAGTTTACTATTGCTGTTTAATACACACAAGTTCAGAACTGTATACACAGTAAGTTCCAATTCATTATTTTGAAAGTCACACCACTAACAGAAAATATGTATTGGGCATAAAATGTGTTTCACTCTTCCATACCATTTCTGCCCACCATTTGTCATGTTCGAGGTGCACGCAGACACCCATGTTGGTCTTGATGTAAAGTGGTAATTAAAACTGTCTATATAAGCAAAAACTAAAGCATCTCAACAATGTTTCATACACAATTCATCAGTTACCACATGCCGTGAAAATCTGCAGGGACACAAATGACGCTAAAAAAAATAGCAGGCTGGAAAAATTAACTGCTTCAAAATTTCCTTTTTATCAACCTGGATTTCCTAATGCATGACAACAACATAAAATGGAGAGTACAGAATTTAAGGATAAATTACCTAAAATAACGGCAATCTATGACTGCAAACATGGACAGCAACAGCAGGGCTGAAGTATTATGCCATGCCAACATTTCAAACCCCACCCAACTATGCTTTCATGGCAATTGCATTGAAAATTTATATCTGACTCATGTTCAGCATTGTAATGCAAATGTACTGCATTAAAATGTCAATCTGGGCAAGAAAAATTAAAGCAACCACTAACTTAGTTTATGACCTGCTTACAACTAATACAGCTTGTACTCAAAATTTCAAAATCAAAATATAAGAAACACTAAATTAGTTAGTCAATCATTAACTCATGCATTCTCCTACACATTATGGTCCAAACAGACACTAAATTACCTACACAAGTTCAAAACCAGTAAATAAATGTCAGGAACAATAAGATCTGCAACAACTTCCCAATCAAAGAGAATGGCACATGAAAGCTGGTTAAGTCAGGCCATGAAGCATATGTCAAAGATAAACCCCAACAAAAAAAGCACTATAGTCATTCCACTTCCTAATGTTAAATTAAACGAAAATAGCATTGACGACTGTGAGGATGATCAATGACATTTTTAATGTTATTATTAAAATTATACATAGCAGATATTGGTCTTCTAGAATATGATGCCATACACTTGGTATATTGGTACCTACCAACATATATGGTGGTGCCACATGCCAGACGACTTGAATATTCATTAGCATGACTATGTGAACCTCAAAACTCACATTATTCAAAACATTCTAATTGAATTAATTCAATATATGCATTTATTAAATACTTTCATGTCAACAGAATTATCAGTGATAATGAAATAATTTAAACATTTGCAGGAACCCACAACTGAATAAAGCAGAAACATTTTTTATATACCTGTAGAAATGTAAAGAACAGGAAGGGATAGAACTATGCTATATGTAACTGAATGAAACAGAATAAAAGGCATAGGCTAATTAGATGAACTTAGAGTACACAATCTTCCACATTTGAATTACATACACAACTTTTTAATTTTGAAGTATATGAATGATAGAAAGGAACAGAGTTTGTAGGAGAGATTGCAACAGTTGTTCTGCTTGGTACATATTTTTAAAAGAATATTTAAAAACTATGTATTAATATTTTACTCATAATTTTGACAGATGACAGTGAAATCACCAAAACCTCTCAATACTATACCATTATCATACCTCAGGGGGAACGCAGTTTGGCTGGCGGGGCCCAGGTGAGCCGCATGCACAGCAGAAACACATCATATTAGATGGCACCAGTTGTAATGATGGTGACACTAGCGTAACAGTGGCACTAAACTGTTAACTGCCTCCCACAATGAGATGTTACAGTAATGGAACCCAACAAACTCGCAACTTAGGTTCAACTAAAGCAACTGTTTTCACCTAGAGAATCAACTCATGCAGCTAAAATAAAACACTGTACTCTAGATTTCTATTCTCATTTTGCATGTCACACAAGTATATTGCTTTCTTAGAATAAACACCAGGTAAGATTAAAAATTCAGACATGACACTTAAATGTGGTCAATGTCATTTTTTCTAAAATTTTTCCCACATTTAATGTTGAACTGTCTCCCTGTCATTAAATCTAAGTCCAAGAAGCAAGTTCTGCATGGTCAACTAAATCTAAAATACTCAATAATACAAGAGTCCTTTCCTATACACATAATTCATATACATGTGGGATTAAAAAAATTACATAATTTTCAACACATTTTTCTTACTTAGGCAGAGAAGTCTCTTCTGTGTTACTCAGTTTCAACAAAACAGCATGACAGTTCTTCCATACCCTGTGGCTCTGGCTTGAAAGAGGGTTAAAACATTTAACTCTGTACTGTATACAAAAATGAAATCAGAGATACTTCATATGAGACAGATTAAATTATACACAAGCAAAAGATGGTGTCATACATGCTTGTGCTAAATATGAATAAGTAACAGGATGCACAAAAAAAAAGTAACTATATTAGGTACAGGAACAAACAGAACATGACCACAGAGTTACATGCACATAGGCATCTACAAAAGAAACTGAAATTAATGAAGTACTAATGCATCTGATACTGCCATTAAACAACACAAAAAAAAAACCAGTAATCACATGAAATACAAGGGCAACTCTCTAACAGACTTGTAATGACATACAAACTGACATGGTGCCAGCCTTGCAGAGACAGATGAGATGCAAAATACAGTGAAATGTCAGTACAGTGAACACCAGAATAAGCAAAATACCACACACAGTTAAAATATAGTCAATCCCATATGTCTTAAAACATTTCCAATATAACAGACATCAAAGTGATTTTTTTTTTAAGTTTAGTATAAGGTAATTTCGCCTTGCATGTGGATGCAAAGCATATCAGTATAAAAAATTTGTTTTTAAAAGACTTAGGGATTTGGTTTGTGATGCTCTTTGTTGGGAAAGCAAGTGCAATCTGATGATGCTGTAATGGAACAAGGCAGTAATTTGTAGTATGCAGTTTATTCCAACTGTTACCTACTTGTCAAACTTTGACCCATAATTAGTTTCTTGGTGTACCAGGTTTACAGCATTTCTATGGGGGAGACAGAGGTGAGAGGGGGAAAAAAAAAGCACAGGCCATTCTATGTCAACAAAATAGCAAACTTTTGTGACATGGACAGAGGTCTTAAAAAATGTGAAACAGCATATAAGAATGGGGCAGGAAAAAATGAAGACAAACACTGATTGTAACAAGATCAATACAAACTGTGCATCATGAGGAAGCAGACAAAGCTGCACAAAAATAGTTTGCTGGCAAAATAACCAAGAGGACTTCCAACTGACAGTCTGGTATAGTGCATACTGACTTATTTGAAGTTTCAGAATCTACGGGCAAAATCTGAAAGCTACATCAATTCAAAGAAAGATGCAGCAGAAGCCACAGGACAATTAGTGACATACTGGGTGAGTGTCCAAAAAATTTGTAGATTCATGCAAAGAAAAACAGCTGCAAAAAATATTAAGGCCCTACACATCCAAAGACACGTACTGTGCTCCTCTGTACATTCAGACTCAATAAAACATCAGGTTTAGAGAGTGAAAAGTGCACTGGTGGAAAGCAGTTCAGACAGAATGACAATGCTGTTGTGCACACACTTCAAAGTATTAACAAAATTAAGTGCCCCATAATCAAGAAGACCCATATCCCTCAGAAGGTAAACAGCACCTATCATGTGACTATACCATAATAAGGCACAAGTGATCCTTTCTACAGAAAAAAGAAGCAAGCAAGCAGTGCAGAACTTCTGTGCTGACAACTGCAGTCCACACACAAACAAATTAGCACATTCAGAAAATGCCATGTGACAGTACCTGCCACCTTATGGCATGTCCATCTTGCAGCCAACTGACCATGCTGATCCATGCTGAAAATTCATGTTAGCCATCATGCCTGGTTCAAAAATTACTGGAAAATATTCCACTAGCCATGAAGCAACAGCAACTGTCAGTGTGTTGAAGGCCATCCAGATGCTCTGTGTCAGTTGGAAATGCACAAGTCCAACTAACATGTCATACTGCAGGTGGAAAGCGGCATTTTGCAACTAGGGGATGAGCAAGAGGTAGAGGGAAATTAAATCATCATTGACTCATCCTTTACTGGAAAACGGTAAGATATGCATAAAAAGCTTCATCAATGAAGACAATGACATCCCCAATGTTCAGGACACTTCTGAGGAATAAATCACCCACAGTGTTTATAAAAGCAGAAAGGAAACAATAAAAAAAAATGAGGAGGAAGAGGAGAAAAGTATGAAGCATGTGAAGAGCAAAAGTAGAAATCCTACAATCACACAGTAGCAACGTCCATGATGTGCATACACTCTGTGACACTTCTTGTCAACTAGAAATATGTGCCAGATCACATACTGCATGTAACGATGTCATTCATGATTATCTAGAAAAATCACTATTAGAATCGTAAAATACCGTACTTCTTACAAATTTCTTGTTAAATAAAACAGTTTGTGTCATAGATACAACATAATAAAATAAAAATGTAAAAGGTACTAAAAACTTTAATTATACTTCATTTCAGCATGACCATTTACTTTTGCAAAACAAATTATTAGTGGTCCTCACTGTTGCACCATGCATTTCATAGAATCACTTTAATTATTAACCAACAAATGCACTATGTAAAATTTCACATTAAAACACTTAAAATCGCTCCGAAATGTTTCGATCCTAAGATCATCATCCTCAGGGAGTTATGTAACACACGACGCACACCATAGCCAGACGCATTCCTAACAATGTACTCTTACACAACACGATACGCTGCCACAACACCCTGTTAATATAATGGAATTATTTTGTGAATGTTTTTAAAATGACTTTAGCAAGGAACATCGTAACTCCCTGAGGATGATCTTGGGATCGAAACATGTCAGAGCGATTTTAAGTGTTTTAATGTGAAATTTTACATACTGCATTTGTTGGTTAAAGTGAAATTATTAGTGGGTTTGGGGTATGCACAAATGGGATTTGCAAAAACTACAGAAACAGCAATGGAATGTGGTTACAATGCAATTAGGAGCACATTTACTGTATGACAGACCACATAATGAGAACTGGTCATTCCAAAGACATCCAGCATAAGTAGGAGGGGGAGGGAGTAATGTCTTGTTGGAAATGGCAACAGCATAGTTGAATATAAACCTAAAATTAAAAACAGTATGCATCAGTAACAAACCAGTTTATGGTACTAAATGGCTTCTAAAGAGATTTCCCAGAAGCTGCAACCTGGCCGCACATTCTGCAACTGTGATACATATGTCTTCCTTACTGATATCACTAAGAACACGTGATTCAGTATCATCAAGTGACCTAAACTAGCACTCTACAAAATTAAAGAAGTGTAGTTATCTTCACTGCCTTTCAACAAACCAAAACTTAATTACAATGAATATAATTTGTTGTACTGACATGTCACTGCACAATTCCATGAGAAAATACAAACTGAGACAGTGAGAGGAGTATTTTGAAATGAATTACACAAACCTATGACAGAGTGCTCATTTCAATGGAAATTCAGTTTGGCATGAGAACAGAACATGCAACTAACACACATGCAAATAATTTGTTTCATTCATACAACTGTATCAAAATAAGAGTTTCAAAGAGTGAAAGTACAGGTTCACAGGCTTTCACAGCCAGTACTGATCAGATGTAGGTTTTGACACCTTGTAGAAACACTGGCTGACACAGGCATTTTGAAGAAACATGCTAGCAGTTAACTCAACTTCACCAATCACAGTTCCTTGTGGCCTAGACAATGATATTTCCACTCTTCAAGGTTCTGAGTGGCTGCATGCTTTACAACACACCTATATCATTCTGGCACCTATCTAAAACATAATTCCATTATACTGAAGATGTGGCAGCACATTTCGCCAAAATTCTGCACTCAACCTACAATCCCACATAGTGTCAAAACTTAGACGATCACCACACAATCAGACTGAGATTAGTTTTCAAACAAACAAACAACTACATTTCTATAATCAAATTTGGATAACATTATTAAAAAGTTGTGCTAACAATTTACTTTACTGCTTCACAGCTTGTACACACACATAAAGTGCTGGCACATAATAATTGTGAGACTTTAAAAGCTGGCTGAGCACAACACTTTTTCAATAGTAACACCATCACCAAAAATGCTGACATGTTCGTGCTAACCTTGTAGTACCAGAAAATATACAATCCCCCATATCGAGATACAAAACTCTTCACTGTCCACACAAAAAACATGGCACCGAAAGGGTTTAAATTTGCAAATAATAGAGGTTAAAATATGAATGGATCACAATGTATCACCCGATACTACTCAGTTCATTTGGCTGCACATTGTCTTCTGAGAGTCAATATGAGAAAAGAACATATAAGATTGGCTTCTATAACCACTATCAACACGTACTGAAACAAAAATTAAAGAACTGCATACCCAAGCTTGTTACATACCTACTAATACAACAACACATACACATAAAATATAGCATCATAGAAATGCCATTAAGCAACTTACCGACACGTTGGTATTGCTCTCTGTGCTTTTTCTGTTTCCTACCCCTCTACATATTTGCAAGCATGAAATTAATTTACAATAGTTACACCATATTAAAACTGTACTACTCATTCAATGATAGGACAAATTATGTGTTCTCCCTTCAAACCATACAAGAAAAGGTCAAAGTCAAGAAGATCGAAGAATGAAACCAACAACTGTGTTAATTACATATCACTAATCACTATAAAACAGAGGTCCTAAAATGCAATCAACTTCATCAAGACATATAAATGTATAGTTCACTTCATTTTAACCAGGTCATGAGTTTACCAGTACACACTTCACACTGATGACTGTATTTTTGATCTTACTACATCAGCATTTGTGTTACCAAGTTGTAATGTCTTAATAAAAAAAAAAAAAGTAACAAAATCTATACAAAAAGTACACTACAACTAATGATCTAAGCATAGCACAAGCAATTAGTCTAATTAACACAATTCATGAACTCAGCATGTTTCAACTTTAATGGATCATCCTCAGGCGAAACCCTCAAAAAACACAACATTTCTGAACTCACAATGAGAAGGAAACAGTATAAAATGATGTTCCATTAAAATAAATAGTGTATACCAAACTACAACAGGAGTCCAGTGACATTAACATGCAGTACAATTGCATTAAAACATATTAAAACCAATACATCACTACAAACATATACTCACATGAGACTAATGAATTCTTTGGTCTACCTGATTCATGTTCACCTACAAGTGTTTCAACTCAGAAATAGGAACATAACAAGGAATGTAAGAATCTGTAAAATGTGGACAACAAATCCACCAAACCCATACAGCATTACAAAGATATAGTGGCTTTAATACAGTTCGGTACAATTTTAACATATTTCATTATTTTAATGCAACCAGACTCCTGCTATAGTGCAGTGTACATAATTTTAAAAGTATAAAAAAACAGTGAATGGAGAACAGAATAAGACAGAATAGCATACCTTGTAATTATGAGTGTAAAAACACTGTGTTTGTTGAGGTACCTCCTGAAGACAACCCATAAGGGTCAAAACATGCAGAGACCATAAATGTTGTTAATAACTCATAACTTGTGTTACATTTACATGGGTTGTTTGAATATTATTGAAAACATAACAGTATCAAAACCAATGGAAAATTGCACAAGATTATTTTTATTTCCTCAGAGTATCAACACACACATATCTGGACGTTTCATTCATCCTCAAACTAACTTCCCAGGACTTTTAACATGCATTCAAGTGACAAGGGGAGCAGGGCATAGATAGGGTGGAGCAATTGGTGAGGCCACCCCACACAGCAAGGTCCAAGTGTCAGGAAAATTAGTATTTTACATGAAAAAAAAAAAAAAAGATTTTCTCACTCAACAAATTTTTTATTATTGAGACAAACAAAAGTAAATTTAAAAAATAACTTTTTTTGAAGTTCATAATTTCTGTCAGGGGTTGCAATTGTTAATGGTCACTTCAGGAGTCAAAAATCCTAGCACCACCACAGCTACCAATTGATAAAATTACGGAGGTAAGTAGAGTGGCTTGTTATGATAAAATATACGAGCGTGACCCTGCCCCTGTCCCTTGGGACAGGTCTACACCTCACGACTCCATTCATCCGGAATGTGGAAACATATCACTATATAATCAGTTCCTGATGTTTAGAAGCTATTCTGTTCCTCTGAAGTGTCTAAAACCAATTACCCATATATCAAACAGAACCCTCAACCACAAGTCCATGAAAACCATAAGACTCACACAGCTCTAAACTTGCAAAACCAGCGTTCGTTTCATATAACACTCCACACGTCTTACTCAATATGGCCAATGGGACTGGCACCACAAAATCTCAATTCAGTTATATCACATCATCTTAGAAACAATTTACTCAAAAATAATATGCCACGTAACCCAATTTATGATGCATGCCTCAGCATACAAATAATGCAGCATCCCTCCCAACAAAGAATAATGCAGATTATACAAGCATTACATGAACACACAAGAAAATACAGGTCATGGCAATGTGAACACAGAACAGGCTTCAAAGGCTGACACTCATTTTAGTTCCAGGTTCTTAAAACCAGGAAGTTGGTATTTGCTCTTGTATTGTATATTAGTACTATTCAAACCCTTATTGTATCCAGTGTTTTTTTAAAATACTGCAGATCACAAACTTATGATATGCACATCAATTAAGACAGAAGCAACACATGGCAGTTTAAATGTGAATTCTCTCCACAGCTACCATGACTGCACTGAATACAGAACATGATTTAAAAGATCACAACAACAAAAGATGAAGGCTTTTGTTACTTTTAGGATATATACTCTGTAATATAAGGTGATCATGTACATACATGTACACATTAAGAGGAATGGCACCTGCTTAAAAAATAATTTTTTACATAAAACATTGAAAAAGAAAACAGAATTAAGGCCACACAAGGTAACAGAAGATATAAAAGAAAATATATACGGATCTTACCTCTGCTTCTTCGTCCAGTAATTCTTCTTCCACCACCTCTGCTTTGTACTCAAGAAGCAAATCCCGAATTGATTTTGAGTCCAAAGTGCAGTTTATAAATGGACACTGAAGACCAACAATGTTCACGTTTCAATAGAGTACAGGTGATTAAAATTTAAAATTGCTCTAATAATAATCAGTTTTTACAGGTAGTCCCTCTACACAAGCATGATAAAAGGAATGGTTATCTTCTTTCTGTTCTTGGGTGATGGCATCACACTGTCATTTCTGGCATTATGGAGAACATGGTAGTCCAATTTCATTGCAAAGTAACTAAGCAGCAGACTGACTCAGTACTTGTAATTCTGTGCCACAAGATTTGGGGAGATCTACACTCTGGCTGATGCACATGGCAGCCAACAAAGAAGTTGACTGAAGGATATGTCCCTTTTCAGGACCAACTGCCACAGTTTTGTTCCAAAGATGATCGTAAAACACATACCAACAGAGCTGATGGGGTCAACTTATTAAATGACTTAGTACTACCTACTATGACATAATATTCTTCAAGCAAAATTCACACAGCACTTCATCCTGACAGGAGACTCAACAAACATGAACACACAGATCACAAACTTCTTTTCTTACATATAAAACCTGCCTAAATGAATCAGCAGAACTGACTTGCTATAATGTTAAAGCCATCTCTATCAAATCACCTGCCACACCACACTAATATCAAACCATAAAAAATCCAGTAGTCTATGGGATTTTATGTCAATATAACGTGTCCATATCAAACACCTATGACACACAGTTTATGGCCAAAACACAGGAACACTGTAGAAATCTATATTTGAGACATGCAGCTCATTATATTATAATTAAATTAGCTTCGGAACTACAAATATGCATCTGCCATACATGAACATCAAGACCAACAGATATCACAAAGTTTCATCACAGATGAGTGTTACTTCTGAAACTATGCAGGTGGAAATAGGGCTCTTCTTCTGCATTTTCGTAACCATCTAATGCTAAGCCAACCACTAAAACTAAAGACGGATTTCAGATTCTGGGTACTGTCATTGTGGAGAACACTTAAAAAGACCACCCAATGCACAAAAATACTGCTGCAGTTGTACGTGCTCTGCTCCTAAATCCTCACATGGCAGGAAACAGCCATCTCATTAAAATCTGTATGCAACATTTCATTCTTTTGAATAAAGTTAAATGGTAAAAGTATAAGTATCCTACTCCTGCTAACATACTAAGAAGTAACCTACCTCTTCTAACGCAGAAAAATTTAGTAAAATTAATTTAAAATTTAAAAAAGGGGAGTTGACAGCACCACACACTAGTATTTTAAATAAGGATTCTGAAATTTCATTCCTTCAAGTCATGCATTTGTCCAGTGAGCACATCTGTTTGAAAAAAAACCAGCAACAGGAACCTGACATCTGAACATAAGAAAAGAACTTTCTCCCTACACTCTCTACGAAAAATTGGAGGTCACATAATAACTGTGTACAATGCTAAATATACTCTGTTAAGGTAATTTCCTGTAAACTAAAGGCTCTGAAGGATGGTCCTCTTACATTTGGGTCAACACATTATCTGTTGAAACTTCTGACATTTGTGACCACCGACAGCTAACATGGAATCTGCATCTACTACCACCAAACTTGTAAACTCCATTATTTGTGTTTGATAGGTCATTTGACTAGCAGAAACCAGAAACAACAAAAAACAAACACTGCCAGAAACACTTCAACAGTGTTTTCATAAATCAGAACTACATATCGTATGTGTGAAAAATAAATAAAAAGGAACAATAAAAATTTTCTTTAAGTATTACGTAATTCGGCTATATCTGAAAATGTCACCACAGAAAGATTTCCTTAACATTTCCGTACGGAGTACACAAACAAAAGAACTTGAACAAATGAAAATAAATTTCATATCTATTAAGTGAGGCTTGAACAACATTTGAAAAATGCAGACAAAAAACAAATATAAAGAATGACCAAACATAAAGAAACATACAACTCTTAAACATCAACATAAACTACCCACTAAACATATTCCAAGAGTAACCATGTTCACTTAAAGTATACACACCATTGATTCTGAATATTTCAGCCAAATGAATAAAGTATTGCTTTTAGAAACACAAGCAACTATAGAAAAATATTTTACTTCTGCAACATGCAAGAAAATAAGCATTCACCATTTAATGCTACACAAAATTGAAAATGAGATTGTAAAATTTGTGATGTCACAAATTAATAATATTCAACTTGCATACATACTTGTTTTTAGATATGTACTTTTGTGTGTGATGCTGGTCTGTGAAAAGGACTGAAAAATGTAGCAATTTTGATACAAATAATAAAGAGTTGTTAGGTTTGATGGCAATACATTTAGTAATATTAAAATCTTACTGCAATGCTCTAGAAATCATACGATTATCTGCACACATTTTCACTAAATCAAAATCTTTATTAATTACTTTATACAATTTCCAGCACATGTATACTGACTGAGAGCATACCTCTGCATCACAAAACAGCTGCACCACTGAGAAAATTAAAACATATATCATGCAGTTGAAAATGTGTTGTCAATATACGCATCATGAATAACTACATGGAGAGTGCATCTGTACAAAAATCTCCAATATTGTAGCAAGTGCCTGTATTAAATGAATACCCATACACAACTAAAAAAAAATCCCACATCCTCCCAGGCTTAGCTGGCTGTTAATTTATACAATCTAGTTTACATAATAAAGCTCAAGCACAAAGCAGATTTCTTCATTTTACGCATTTAAGACAGCTGGTTTAGACTAAAGCACATGCACTTAAATGAAACATTTACTACCTTCAGAAGGTCATCTGCAGTGGGCCTTTGACTAGGATCCTTGGTAAGACACTTTGCAATAAAGTCATTGAAATCCCTTGACCACTTGGACGGTTGATCCAGTTTAGGAGGGTCTGACTTTTGAATTTTTAACAGCACACGCATTGGAGACATTTCATGGTTTGGAGGTTCCATTTGAGCAAATTCAATTAAGGTAATTCCAAGTGACCAAATATCAACCTAAAACAAACATAACAAGCACACTTCACACTAGAAGAACAATGGCATTTTGACACTCAATATCAAATACAATCCATACACACATCACACTGCAACACAAACTCATGACAAAAGAATGCAATGTAAGTTCCAGCAAAGCATTACCTTGAAATCATATGGATTATCCCGAAATGTTTCACATAAAACAACTTCTGGAGCCATCCAATATGGTGTCCCAATAAACGTATCATGTTTCTGCATTGTAAATTTGTTTTTTGCAGACACACCAAAGTCAGCTAAAAAGACAAAACACTGTACTACAGTCAAGCCACATGTGCAACACCCAGTAAATAAGTAAAAGCAATTTCTTAACATTTTATTAAAGCAATATCCCTCATAATTTTCATTTACTAAATAACAAACATTACTTTGCATGCCAAGACCTCAAAAGGCCACGTGTGTCTCATGATGTTACCACATCATATGTATCAATGTGGTGGTGAGTTAACCATTTACATTAAAGAATATTAGACTGTTGTAAATGTTTGTAGACCGGATGTATAAGTATGGCTGCAACTCAGACATAAATATTAAGTCACTGTGTAGACAGGCGTATGAAACAATGGAATGTGTATGAGTGGATCAATACCTTCACAAATAAGTGCTTATGATGAACACCCAACAGCACTCAAGCAGTTGAACTAGTGATGACATAGAGTCACAGGTGAAAGGGATATCTAGAAATTAAGTCAGCATCCACGATAATGCAGGTGAATTCCAAAGTAATCATAAATCTGTGCATTTTGGTAAATTTACTGCGTAATCAGTGCCAATTCAACTGATGGAAATCAATGAATAGAACTACACAGGGTTTGCTACACATCATCTGGCATGGCATCACAATCAAGGGGGATGGCACCTAAGTGTACAAGCACAATCACTGTACACGAAACATGGGTGCACAGTGATGAATATGCAAGCCCTGGTTGGATGCACCCAAGCACTCCAACTTGAAAAATGTTCATGAGGCAAACTTCTGCTGGTAAGTTAAACTGACGAAAAGCTCAGAGGGTCTAATAAAAGTGAAGCCACAACCCAGAATATAACATACTGCATTAAGTCATGCAAGAAACAAAAACCACCTAACAGAAACAAATGGAGAAATAACTTCCTGAAGGTGTTCCACAAAGGTCACCAGGGATAGAAAAATACATCACAAAAATGCCAAGTAAGATGACGAGGGCTGTTGTGTATATAACAAGAGAACAACAAAGTGGGGGTAAAGGGGGATATCAACTGCATGAACATCAGTACAGTGGCTATAAAACACATGTGAAAGAATTCTAATTCCACAAATTTCTATCGTTGCTTCCAGAATATACCAATGGTTCTTCAGTGGTACAACTCGTTGGTGCTAGAATTTCTACATACAATTTGGGCTCCTGATAAGCCTCAGCCTTAACCTCAGTCCCTTTTCTGTATCTCAGGCACACTGTCTTGACTACGTCCCTTACCCAATTTGACTCCTCCTGCCAGA
>Ga0136643_10008232_pt1 | contig 15215 bp, 12 predicted proteins | sample TergutLab28metaG_FD_96883 | JGI IMG/M metagenome (GOLD analysis project Ga0136643, IMG submission 96883) | Labiotermes labralis P1 segment gut microbial communities from Petit-Saut dam, French Guiana - Lab288 P1 (version 3) (version 3) | ecosystem: Host-associated > Arthropoda: Insects >... | reverse complement strand
CTTGAGAAGCTAACTGGTTTGCAGCTAGTCAAGAAATTCCCAGCATTTCACGGAACCCGAAGGTTCATTACCGCACTCACAAGCGTCCGCCACCTGTCTCTATCCTGGGCCAGCCCAATCCAGGACAAATACCCACATCCCACCTCCTGGAGATCCGTAGTTAGGACCCTAAAAGTAAAAGTGTAGTCGCGTTTCACTTTTGCACTAAGACAACGCACCGGTGAACAAAGCAATTTCTCCGCCTGTTTTTACATGAAAAACAAATACCAACTTTCGACAGCCTTCGTACTCACGAGATATTTCCGTTCGCGACCCTTCTTTTTTTTCCCAAAAGAAAAACTTCGCTCAAAGGAACCAATTTTCAATGAATTTAAGACATCCATAAGAAAGCGGCGGAGTAACTTACAGCACACTTACACAATGACTTCCTAGGCTGGTGTGAAACGATGTGAATATTCTGCAGTAAATTACTTGGAAGCGGTAAAATGTAGATACAGAAATTCCATCAATAAAATGCGTGTTGGACTGCACAATGTATTCAGCAGCCACATGTCTTGTATAGAAGCTCCGAAGAAGTAGATAAAAAGAAGGTAGAAAGAAAGCGAGGAAAATAAAGTATGAAAGAAAAAAACGAAAGAAGGAAAAGATCAATAATCAAGTAAAAAATGAAAGGTAGAAAAGAAGGAACAAATCAAAAGGAATGTAGCAAATATTTGATACCGTCCAGTCCTTTGGCGTTAACGCAGAAAGGAGAAGGACATGGGGAAACAAAGTAAAAGAGGGAAGGGATAAATGAAAAAAAAACTTTAAACAATTTGAGAACAACAGACTGAAACAATATACATGAGCGGGTCAGCTGTCCTCCTTACGTCTTAACGAAAACAACTAAGTTTATACCTAGTGCCCTTCAGACAGATAGTTAGATGTGTTGAATGATATTACGCCGTTTTCCTACTAGCTGTGGTGGCGCCATCGCAATAAACAAATTTACTGCAACTAGATTTTGTCTGTTATAATTTAATTACATCTCCGGATGTACATGGATTTGTTACAGATTTGTTAAAAGGGCCAGAATCTCATAGGAAGTCCTACATAAACTTCTAAACTAGTGGCCGTAGCCATTTGTATTTTTGCCTTATTACGAATATTTTTGCTATGTTCCTTTTCGTATTTTTCACATTCTTTCTATAATAACCGCCAAGGATTTACATTTTAATATGCATATATGAACAGTGTGAGAATTACATGCATTTATGACATGCCGTGAACTAAGTTTTTTTCTGTGTCATTTACCTTCATTTTCCTAAGAAAATATTCTAAACTTGTTAATTAGAAGTTAATTAAAATCGTAATGAATACGGTATTTGCGGCCCTATTGTGTAAATTCTCATAGTTTTAGTCTTAAAGTAATCCAGAAACAATTAGCAAGAAAGCCTTAAATTGAATTATTCATGTATATGAGAAGTAGGACTCCTAAATGTGAGAGAAGTGCCCAGTATGTGGATGTAGTCCAGGACATAAATCGAACACTTGCATTAGCGAAATGCACAGTCATTCAATCATTCTTGACCGATATGAGTGTTGCTGCAGAAGGTGAAACTGTGTATATATTAGACCGGTCAAAATCCTGTTTTTTCCGAGTAGGTATAAACAGAGTATTAAAGAACTCTGTTTTAAAAATTTATTTGTTCATTAGACCTACATTAATTCGATCTGTGATGCACTAATGTACTTGCGGGATTTGTTTACCTGGTATTGGTATTTCCTATATGTTCATTATGTGAGTAACTTTTTGTCGGTTACAACTGCAAAGACTTGATAAAATATTTTTTGAAATCCAGATGCTAAAATATTTTTTTTAAATCCAGGTGATACACATTTTAAAACGTTTAATTAAATTCAGTCATGGGATGAGGCCATGACCGGTCAGCTGTTGTAACAAAGTTTCTGCCACAAATTTTGCAACATCTCGCTGTTGGAATATTCGAGTCTTCCGGATTGTTCCGTCTTGTTAAAAGGTAAGTAGCTCACTAAGTTGATTCGAAACGTTGGACACTGTGTAGACTATACTACCAGTCGATACAAGGTAACATCTCAGAAGAAGACGCTGTGTTAGCCTCAAATTTCACTTCTCGTGATTTAAGTTATTCCGAATTTCTGTAATACAGCACCCCTTTGGTTCATTGTTAAAATTCTTTCATAATCAGCCTGTCATGTGACCTATTTATCTTAAACTTTTACGATGTTGTCAGGAATTTTATACTTTCTTATCCTGACACCGACAATTGGACGTAGTCCAGCAACTTGTTGCGATAAACCTCGTAAGCAAACAGTGTAAATATATTTTACTGACTGTATAAAGATGCTGTCCCTATCAACTCAGTAAAATTTAAGATCGTATATACAAGTAAAGTTGTCTCGTTTAAGCACCTCACCTTACAGGCATACGTGTTACTTGGAGCATATGATTAACAGCTGCAGGTTTGGTGTCAGCTTCCCATTCCATGCACGTTGCCACAAGAAAAAGCGATCGGCGATACACTTATGGGTAACAGGCTAAATGTATCCCCACAACTCGTCGTAATATATATATATATGGATATTTATGTACCGAATTGAATATGCTTCACAGAATGGGGCATAGAATGTAAAGGAAATTTCAAACACAGAACCTTCCGAGATATTCGGTCTTACGAAGATTGTATTCCTTTATCTGGAATATTACACAAAATAGAATATTATAGATTTTCTGACTTTTCGGACGAGCCTGCCGTCTTGCCATCCCGAAGTTTTTAACACATATATGAATATATAATGTATCAAACTACAAATTTTATTATGTTCTTTAATTATTTAGGGCAACATGTTTCGGTTCTTATAGAATTATCTTCAGGCCCTTCTAAGATACAGTTCCTTACTTAGCAATGTTTAAAATGCGCTGTGGGATCCCAAACGCTGGAACGATCCACCAATACACGGTGCAGAAACCCAAAAGATGACCAGCATTCATAGACTGTTGCTATAATGAAGTAAGTGCGTCATGATGAAATCTCTTTGCTCTAGACGTTTTTAAAGGACACGTGTACGAATAATATACGTTGAAAAGAGCTAGAGTTTGAAATCGAGTTAGAAGCTAATATGTATACATACAGTAACTTAACTCTTCGAATAGTCATTCACGTAACAGTTAATGTAATTTACAAGAGAGGAAATGTACGTACACCGTAACATCCAATCGTGTTCGTGTAACTATTGTTACAGTGGCAAAAAAACACCTGTTGCCTATTCTGAGAGTGTTTGTAGTTTTAGTTATCCAGCACGCAATGCGCTTGCGCCGTATTATATTGTCATCGGTGGCCTGTCTGCCTGTACCATATTTTTCACATTATCTCATACACGGCACTGCTGTCGGAAGAACGTTATGGAACATAAAATGTGTTGTGACTTTCTCTACAATTTTGTCCAAAGCGTTTCTCATTCTAAGAAGAATTCAAGGAGATGTCATAAATGTTTATTTATACGTCTTCATGTGAAGTGCCCGTTATTCTTTTCAGATTTCAATGAAATTTGTTATCTTCTCAATATATTTTCGAAAAACAGAAATATCAAATTTCATGAAAATTCGTCTAGTGGATGCCGAGTTGTTCCATGTGGACAGACAGATAGAAATAGACGGACATGACGAGGCTAATAATGGCTTTATGCAATTTTGCGATTGCACCTAAAAATGTTAGAGACTCTGTTATAAGCAAATGAAAAGACTCAAACCACGTGTTCTCAAGATGCCATTTATTGTAACGTGTTGTCCCCCATAAATATCCCAAGGGTTGAAAGTCAAACATGTCTACATTTGTTGTATGAGAAGGCCATAATCTACAATTTATGACAGCCAGCCGAGATACGCGGTGAACTGAACACATCCGGATAGCAATATTGCTTTCCTGAAAGCGTCTTACTCTGTTGGGTAATGCGAAATATCTGTATGCAGGTTGGACACGGAACCTGTCAGTTTTGTAAAAAAAAAAGATTGTATAACACTATATTGTTTTATACAAGTTACAGTTTTATTTCTTTAATTGCTGTGGTACACTGAAAACACTTTCCAAATTACAGCTCTGGTCCAAAGAAACTCTCAAACTGAAAAGAATTGTAAATTCGAAGTAATGCTGGTTTTGATAGGGCAGTGAAATTGGAAGGCTGTGATGAAGTACGAATCTGGGTAAATTCTGTGACGAAGTATTTATGTGGAATCTAGAATGCTGATGGGAATGCCTTCTGGAAAATATCCACTTGTCCACTTGTAAGAAAATAAAGTAAAAGATTGAATAAGGCTGTTGAATTTGACAGGCATAAGTTATGAGAAAGGCAGTTGGCTGGAACTGGCTCACAACTTTGTCGAAGGGTGGAATTTCCTATTATCGCTGTAGGGCCTTTATGTTCTGAGTCCACGGGTTTAATTGGTTGGGGACCTTCACTAAATAAACTTTCATATTTTTAGAAACAGAAGAAGTCCACCCAGAAGACAAAGTCTATGATAGAAGGACAAATATTAAAATGCAGCCCTGTGTCATAGGTTGTGATGGCTCAGGCGGGTTCTAGTGCTTACATTCAAATAAACCTGGTACAGCGAAATAAACCTGTTCAGACACCATTTACACCAGCTGAGGAGATGAAGTTTCGTTGGCCAGTTACTCAAGTGAATATTGCTTTTGTCGTGACTGTACAGCCTGGAGCTGAGCGGTGCTATTATTTATCACTCCACTAATACGTATGAGTTTTCGTTTAAGATGGTACTTACGGCTGTAATATCTTCCCATTTATAGTGATAAGTAATGCGGTTGTTGTTGGTAACATTGAATCAAAGGTGCGGACACTGTGGTTGTAATGACTGACAAAATTTGACTAGATTGCTTAAGAGTCATGCAGACCTTAGCAACAAAGCTAAATGTAAAATCACAGGACCGACTTTTTCTAATGTACTATATGTATAACCAGAACCGTATGGACTGAAATTGGAGAAGGTGAAAACTCATTACTGCCGCGCCTGCTCAAATGTGCACAGTGAATTTGCATGTGAAATTCATCGTGAATGGTGCAAGTAACGCTAAAGAATAAAACAAGGTATGATAATGCGGGAGAAAAGGGGGGGGGATGGGGTGGGAGGGAGTATGAGCTCGTCTTTCATGTTTACAGAGTTCGAAGCCATAATGATGCCTATTTATCATTGCAAGGGTTCAAGGATAGTTCGACGAGAAAACATGTGGCGAGTGCGCATTTACACTGGCGCAGTAATGGAATAAAACGAAAGATTACGAAAAGCAGAAGTGATCGGTCTTGCGCCATTGTTGTGAGGCGCATCGAATTCCATTACAGTAATCGTATGCTCTCAGAATTTTGGATAAAAGGATAGATATCTGGGCTTTTGTGATAGCTGTGATTTTTTTTCTGTGGTGGTGATTCTTGGAAACCGAATTCTGCGTATATCTTTGGCTCTTTACTTACAGTGTGTTGGTGCTCTTAAAATCGTGTTTCGTAGATCAATAAGTATGGTTACTGAATCGATTATTATCATCACAATGGATCTTAGCCTGCTGCTCTTACAATGCTTAAAGATGCTCTGTCTTTGTCTTCTTGAATGGCGCTTCTGGCAGTCTTTTAACGTTCCGGTTTGTACTGATACAGACTTCGATGTTCAAACATTTTCTCAAACATTCTGAGACGTTTGTTCTCATCAATTTTAGCCTACTCTACTTTCCGTGAAAAAAGTAAGGCTTGTAAGTTTACCATGCTCAGTTTGCATGTGTTATGTCTGTTTTTTCAACCACTTGACTAAGTCGTACATTATATTTCCTGCGCTCGGTAATAACAATATGGAGAATGCGCAAAATAGTGAACCGGAAGGAAATTTAGTGTTACTAATTCCACGTTTCTCACACGATGTATAGTGAAGATTTCTGAAGAATTTGCAGCTTCATTAAGGTAATATTTTGTAACAATCTGAACAACATGGCAGCCGTCCGAAATTTTCTGTAAATTTGGGTTGTATAGCAAAAATTTACCAACCATTAGACCTACAATTGTAAAATGTGGTGCGAATGCAGGTATATGTATATATATATATATATATATATATATATATATATATATATATATATATATATATATAAGAATTATTTTTCTAAGCCAGCAATTAAAAAACACCAATTATGCTAATATTTGAAGTTATATGTAAAAAAGGGAGAAAATAAGGAATATATAAATAATGACATCTTTACAAAAATGTAACACATTGATTATGGTATTATTGTAATGATAACGACAAAGATAATTCAGTTCAATTCAATGGAGTAGTGTTCAGGTTGCAGCCTGGACACTACTCCAGCCTAACCGCACCTCACCTCCATCATACAGAAAACCAAGAACGCCACGACCAACGTGGTAAACAACAGCATAGTCGCGAGCTCCTGATGATGGGCATAGTAATGCTTGGAATATGTTAAGCCTATAAGAAGTACAATAAAATATCAAGTGGCATCTAGTTGGTTTTTTGTTTCTTCAGTTAATGCAGTATGTATCTGATGGAATATAAATTTACGCAATGGGAAAGTACTTCTGAGTTCTGACTTGAGCTGTTTTTCTGTTCTAGTGAAATACTGATTCTGTATAAACCGCAAGCAGCAATAGTTAGCTCCTGCTTATAGACACGCTCTGAAGAGGTACTGACGTGTAATAAGAAATCATGGCGCCGACTAATGTCGCCCTCTGGAGTAACGATTAATTATCATCAGTCTCTGAAATGCAAATGCCAGCAGTTTGAATTGACCCGGCGTCCAGAAATTTTTCACATTCGCAAGGCTGAGATTCTCACAGCGGTTCTGCGAAGATTCCAATAAATAATCACCATCATTTGGAAGGATCATGTTGCCTCCGTCTTCAGTGTCGAGGATTCCGAGACTGTTGCCCTTGAAGAAGTAGGAACTATTAGCTTTAAAAAATTCAGTAATATTTACCAGTCTAGACGGCGTAACATCCCGAAACGCTTAAATCTTTATTTTTGTAATTTTTCCTCTTCGCTACTCTGGACAGTAATCCTAGCTCAGCCCTCTATTTCGAAACAGCCTAAACAGCAAATTTTTATCTTACAGATAATCCTCCAGTAATGATAATTCTAAACAAGATAATCTCGATTTTAATGAATCATACTTCTGGAGTCACTTTTATCAGGAATACGTTTTGAACGTTTCTTCTTTTATTACATTATCTAATTTCCCTTTTCACATCTCTCCCCCATATTCTATCCAGCTTTTACAGATGCCTTCGCAAAATTCATGAAAGAGACCATTAGCTTCATGTCTGTCCGTCTGTCCGCACGCAAAAACTCGTCTTCCACAGGACGGATTTTCATTAAATTAGGTTTTGAGTAATTTTTCGAAAACTTGTCGAAAAAAATAAAATGTTATTAAAATGTGACAAGCATAATCGGTACTTTACACTAACATCTGTGTACATTTGTGATATCGAAAGCAATTCTTCTTAGAATGAGAAATGTTTTGAATAAAAGTTATAGAGAAAGTCACAACACATTTTACGTTCCATAACGTTCTTCCGACAACAGTGCCTTGTAGGAGATAATGTGAAAAATGTGGTACAGGCAGGCAGGCCACAGATGACAATATAATACGGCGCAAGCGCATTGCGTGCTGAATAACTAAAGCTACAAGCACACTCTCAGAATATGTATTACTTACTGCTTTTTCACTGCAACACTGGATGGGTAAACGCGCCTCGATCTTACGTTATAGGTATATTACTTACTCCATGGTGCAGAGTCCCTCTTGAGCAGCTAACTGGTTTGCAGCTAGTCAAGAAATTCCCCGCATTTCACAGAACCCGAATGTTCATTACTGCACTCACAAGCATCCGCCACTGTCTTACATATGTTCATGTCTTCTTACATTTCTTTTTATCTTTTATCTCTCTCTTCTCCATATTCACATCCATTATTTCATCTGCGTTTTAACTGGTAACATAAATCATATTGATATACGCTTTCCCATATTGCCCGATTCTCTAACGGTTGTGTTCTCCGCAGCTTTAAGGTCATTGTGCACTGGCGATGTAACGCTTCTGAAAAGTGTACAGATCCTGTTTAGCATTCGCACGTACCAGTTTCGAATACGGCCAACCACCATTCTTGACTTACGATTTCATTTATTTTATCCTTAGGCGAAGGCCTTGGTAGTATGCTATTGTACAGTCACCTAACGGAGGCCTGTCATTTGTAACTATTTTTATGTGGTTCTCTTGAATTTAGCAATTGAATCAGATTAATAAAATTAACTACCGATTTTTAAAATGTCTATACAATGTAGCCTAATTATTCTAGATAATTCCTGCACCCTTAACTATTAAGAAATTCGAAGGACATGCTGCATAGTAGTACTGTGCGTGAAAAGTTTTCATGTGTTTCTCTACAACTCTGGATGGAAAAGTTTTTCCCACCGACATATATCTATCGACCTAAGCTCAAGGTGAGCACATAAAAGCTTTCGCATTTACATGTTAAGTGTATCTAATCCTTATCTGTTTTTAACATAATTTTGGATGTGTCCACAAATTTTATTCAATCACGTCAACATAAAATCTAATGGGAATCGGGTTAGCGCTTTTCAAGTTGTTTCTTTTGGAAAAACAGAAGAATGTTCGAGTATGACAAAACAAGTAGGTGCGTTTCCTGCAACTTATGGTTTACGCACACACGAAAGCACAAGAACGTAATGAGGCAGGTTTGGAACAACATATAATTTCACCTAAAAAAATGTTTGAACAGCGAAGGAAAGTCGGACGTTCTGTTTTGTCCAAACTTTCTGTATTTAACACATCCACTTCATAATGCCATATCGGTAAAGCTGCTGAACGAAGCCTCGATTTCTCTTAGCAGATGGCATTACTCTTTGAAGTTTCCTCCTTTGCACTAGTTGCCAGTATGAAAGCTCTGTACCTTCTGCCTCACGAAGAAGCACATATTGAAACTGTTAAGTCCAATGCACTTTTGAAACCTGTTCTCAAGGTTTTTCAGGGCGATAGACATTATGCTGTTGCGAGTATCTGTACTGGTACTCACACGTAATTAGGCCAATGAAGGGGTGTCTGCATTTACAGTGACTCAACAAAGTAGAGCCGTTGCTAACCGCAAGGAGTCGATAGGACTGCTGCTGCAAATCTTGAGTTCACAGATGTTGTTGAGTCGGTAGACTCAAATCTAATGCATTTCATATTACTCTACAATAAATTACAAATCTCACTGTTATACATTGTCATAACAGACCTATGTAAAAAGTAAAGCAGTCCCCTTATAAGCCTGGAGTGGCCCAGAAGGTTTCAGGAAGTTAAGGTTCGCAGATTACGTGACAACGGCACAGGATGGTGGTAAGGTTGTCAGCCTTATGCACCGGCCGCCTTTACCCCCAGGAAATTCTCCTAGTACTCATTTCTTTTAGCGGATGAGTCGACCCCAGGGCTATAGTGCGATCAGAAGGATTTTATATCAATGAAAAATTCCAATGACACCAGGTGGGATCGAACCACCGACCTTCCGATTTGTAAAACAGCACCTTAACCACTGTTCTACCGCGATCCCCAACAGGCGGCCGGTGCATAAGGCTGACTACCTTACACCATCCTGTGCCGTTGTCACGTAATCTGCGAAAGTTAACTTCCTGTAACCCTCAGGACCTGTCCAGGACTGTACAGAGATTGCTTTATCTTGATTATGGACTCACATTAATGGAAATATCTATTTCTTAATTAAATTGGTTTAAAGAGGCAGCGCTTGGCTGGAATCATGTGTGTTATCTAAGTCCCTTTTTAAGGCGATAGTCTCTGATTTGGACAGTAAATTTCCCACCCCTGATTAAGTCCGATTTAGGTTATATTTTTAAAAAAGGCAGCAAGTGGACTTTGTCATGAATTATATTCATCCAGTCCAAAACATCACGTGGTCGTTCTTTTAAAACCCATTTTAATATTGTACTTTCACGTTGTTCAGATCTCCCAATAAGCCATTTTTCCTGACTAAAATTCCGTGTTCATTTCGCTTTCCCCAAAATTGCTACAGGTTCTGCCCCTTTAAATTTACAATTCCATTACTGTGCTTTGCTACCTATCTGAAGAAACCTTGAACCAAAATCCTCAGTCGCTTCCTCTTGAAAGCAAGTACTTGCCATTGGCAGTTCAAATCCTGACAACTACCCTGCCAATTAGCTTGCGAATGTACCACCTGCATTTCAGTGTTAATCTGTTCAGCTCTCCTGTGTGTTATTGCTGATGTTGGTCCACTGTACATTAACAACCAACCTCTTTCTTCTGCTAGGAAAGTAACGCTTTTTCAATAACAACACTTACCGCGGGACGGAGTGCCTAATTCGTGATATTTCCAAAATTTCATGCATGGTTATGGCTCATATCAACCTCCTTACGCATAATAACGTATAAGTTTATATGTGTGTAAGACTAAAGACACGCATGAAGTATAAATACACCAACGTTACACTCTGCAGTGTAGAATGAATGTTTCAGAATATGTACCATAATGTAACAAAAATGTAACGGCAAGACTCATTGAGTGCAAATTCTTTCAAACACATTATTTCCAAATCAATCTCGTTCTGTAGTTATGCACTCATTTACCACGGACAGAAATATGGTTCTTCACTTATTTTATTTTATCTGTTTTATGACAGTATCTTAAGCTAAAATCATCGTTGTACTAAGCTTTGAGTCTCCGGTAAATCTAACGCTATTGAAGCTAAGAACTTAACATTCTATTTTGACGTTTTGCTTACCGTGCATCTCAGTATATTTATCTCAGTAATTAACCAACTTCATGCACAAAATTTTTGTTTTACAATAAGTTTATTTCATGCCTTTACATGTTTCGAGCACATGTGCTCGAAACATGTAAAGGCATGAAATTGTAAAACAAAAATTTTGTGCATCAAGTTGGTTAATTACTGAGATAAATTAACATTTTATGTAAAGATACATACCTAAATAATACATTGCTTACACCAAAATTATTTTTCTTTAAAAATTGAAAGTGTAAACTTTGCAAACAACATAAGTATGTATTTGAATACATTAAATTCTTCGACAATAATTTTTTAATAATTATCTTGCTGGTTACGTCTGGGGAGTTTAAATATGTCCGTTATTTCCGTGTGAAATTTTTGTTTGCATCTAAAGTGTTCAACCACTGCGAAACTGCCGTCTCCATATTCAATGTATCATTAAACTGAATAGCAGTATCTCATACCGCAACGTCTGTTGACATTCTGCCAGGTAAAGGGCAACACAACGTCTGAATTTACAGTAGCTTCTTGATGTTACATAAGAATCGATCACTCAATAAGCAAACCATTGCCTGGGATTGAAGACAGCCCTTTCAGAACGTAGCTGGTGACTTAATGTTCAATACAACATGGCAGACTAAAAAGAATGCAGACGTAAACTGCGTATCGTGGGCTTCAGCTTTGTGCTTACGACATGTAACAAATTGCGGTGTATGTGAATGTAGAGTAGTAAATTGTGCTTTGTTAAGACAACAAATCAGTCAGATATACGGGAGTGGTTCTCCATCTGATATACGACCCCATGCGTCTGCGTCAAATCTACTCTCGAAGTAACAGTCTTTTGCATATGATTGTAGTGTTATTAGCAGTACTGCAAACATGAGCATTGGGCGTGCATTTGTAGCATATAACTTGCATGTACGTTACTGCTTGCTTATTTCCTAAAGAGAGAGGCCCAATGGCAACTTCTATTTTTCCAAAAATCACCCCAAGAAAAAAGTTTAAGACAGTTAATACGATAGAGAATTCCAGAATATGTGTTCAGCATCAATTCTGGCCTTCCTCAAAACTTCGCAAACTCGCCGTATTTCAGTCACTGTAGTTCAGGATTTCAAAGTAGGTTGACATCCATGTCAGCAGTGAAAAGCCATCCCTTCAAATGTTCAAGGTCATCGGGCTTTGAGAGAGACGAACACGAAGCAACGCTTAGATATACCACAGAGAGTCAGCTTAAATGCACCACCAGTTCCAGATTTGTAGACAAATGTATCTTATTTGAACTAAATTTTTGTCTGTGGTGCCAGTATACTGATAGAATTTAGTTACAGTAGATTCTCTGAAATATTCTTTGGCCCTTATGTCGCTCTTGGCATGACTGCCCCTGTTACGTTGGTACAAATAAGAGCTTAAGTTACATAAGCGGATTTAATATTATTCGTTCAGTTTATCATGACTATGATCATAAACGTATACAAAAAACGCTCAAAATCCATATAAAATCACAAATCACCCATATACATAAACTGTCCTACATGTTTCAGCAATAAATCGCCATCCTCAGAGAGACATCAATACAAAGGAACAAAACAAAGTCAGTAGACTCAGTCTGCGTATACAATGTTAAAAACAAACAATGGCAGTTATAAACAAAAGTGTGGGCACCCTTGATAATGCGATGCTCACATATTCCAAAATACAATTTATATATGTTCCACTGTTTGTGTTGTATGTGGTTGTATGCCTAGAAACATCCAGTATCGAAGCTGATAACTAGTTTAACCCTTATCCTGCTAACGTGGAGAATACGGTGAGCTCCTAATAATGCCAGCAAGTGGCAGATGGGATTTAACTCGGCGTTTAAAGAATTGACACCAACAAATGCACTATTCTGTAAATTATGCTTACAGTCTTTTACATAGCTTTTACATGTTTCGGCGCTATTATCTTGCCATATTCAGGGGGCTTACACAAAAGTTTATTTAAAACATACAACAATAAAACAGGTCGCAATAAACGTAGGTATTTTGACGTTTTGCTGACCGTGCATCTCAGTATACTTATCTCAGTAATTAACCAACTAGATGCACAAAATTTTTGTTTTGCAATAAGTAATAAACTTATTGCGAAACAAAAATTTTTTGCATCAGTTTGGTTAATTACTGAGGTAAACGTAGGTATGTTGTGGTATCAGTAGTGCAGAATTTTACACTAGAATTTTGCTCTGTTTATATGACAGCATAGTGTGTTTATTGACACCTATTTTATTGCTCTGTTTTCGCACTTAGGGGGTGACATAGTCTGAGGTGTGTGGAGAAAAGGATTCTAAGGCAGATATTTTGGCGGTGAGAAGGACGAAGTAACAGGGGAATGGAGAAGACTACATAACGAAGAACTTTATGATCTGTACTCATTATCAAATATTATTCTGGGGATCAAATAAAGAAGAATGAGATGGGTGGGGCATGTGGCATGTAAGGGGGACAGGAGAGGCACATAACTGGCTTGAGAGGGGAAACTTGATAGAAAGAGCTAGTTGGGAGCACTAGTGGTAGGTGGGAGAATAATATTACAATGGATCTTATAGACGTGGAGTGGGGGTTTGTACAGGATTACTGTGTCTCGGGATAGCGACAGGTGGCGGTCTGTTATGAATGCGGTAATGGACCTTCGGGTTCCATACAATGTGCGGAATTTCTTGACTAGATAAGTATTTGTTAGCTTCTCAGGATGGGCTGTGTTCCATGGATTTATTTATTTATTTAGGTAGGTACTGTACCCGCCGTTTGTTTATGAGTACTGAAACATGTGACAGCCCTCATTCGGTGCACTAATGAAGAACTCAAAATTGTTTAGCAAGGACAATCTTAGGAAAGCAAAGCCTGCTCACCTAGTTGTGGATTGTTGACAAGTCAACTTAAACTTTACTTCAAGTAATATGTAAATAATTCCGAGACGTTTCTGGGGTAATCTACACGTGTCTTAGAGGCTGCAAAGTTTCAGGTGTTCACTTGAGGAATATAACATTTGGGTGTCAGATTTTAGCCTCCTAATTTTTCACAGAAATATATAGGTGAATCTTAAATTTAAAAAAAAATTATTTGTGCGTGTTTGTTAACATCTGTGTACTCACTCTTCACTAGAGTAATAGGCTTCGTTTTCTTATTACGGTCGTAAATAAGAGCGTTTATATATTTTAATTCTACTTCTACGTAACGTTTTACTGATGGTTCGAATCCCCCCCCTCCCCAACAATTTCTTATGGATTCTGAACATGTTTTGTCTTCCTGTTTTAAATTTGTTATTCCTATTCTTTTGCATAGTGCTGAGTAAAAATGTGTGTCCACAAAACTTTAAACGTCTAATATGAAGTGGCTTTGTGGCCGTTATTTATAACTTATTTCTGCTTTAAGTGTTTATGCTGAAGATTGAAACTTGGAACTTGAATAAATATTAAGTATATCTTATCGCGCGTTTTCGAGAGCTCGGTGTCTGTTTTCCTTTATGTTAATATATATATATATTTGTTTGTTTGAAACAGACAGAAATGTGTGAGTATGTACATATGGATACAATACTTAAAAATGCTTATTTCTTCTGTTCTTATATAACCATTGTGTTAATATACACATTCATCCCTCTCTTTTCATGCGTTCGTACTTCGCAGTTTCGTCAAATTGCGGGGGTCTCAACCAAGAATAAAAACTCGTCACTACGACCATTTAATGGATGGGAGCATCAAAGTCACTCGACAACTCGAAAATGTCTTCGGGCCATACTCAATGGTAATCAAGATGATGAAGGAGAGAAATGCGCAGCTCCCAACGCGTTTTTGCGAAAAAGAAAGAGATTAAAAATTCTAAAAACTCGCTTTCTGGGGTGCGGTCAGATTTCGCGGATTTTCCCTTCCCGCGGGTGGTCTTCGAACCCACCCCCCTGAATAGGAATGGGTGTGGTTATATTTATGTACATATTCATTAACTAATCAGTTTGTTAAGTCTTTGAAACAGAGTAAGTTTGGGATAAGAAGAACATAAAATATTCAGAAATTCTATCCCTGTTGGAATATAAAATAAACATGCCCGCTAAAGATATGTGCTTGTTTCTTGCTATGTAACTATCCAAATGGCGCCGCACACTTACCCTTCCTTATACTTACTTACTTACTCCATGGTGCAGAGCCCTTCTTGAGTAGCTAACTGGTTTGCAGCTAGTCAAGAAATTCCCCGCATTTCACGGAACCGGAAGGTTCATTACCGCACTCACAAGCCCCCGCCACCTGTCCCTATCCTGGGCCAACCCAATCCAGTCCATATACCCACATCCCATCTCCTGGAGATCCATCCTAATATTATCCACCCATCTACG
>Ga0136643_10008230_pt1 | contig 15216 bp, 6 predicted proteins | sample TergutLab28metaG_FD_96883 | JGI IMG/M metagenome (GOLD analysis project Ga0136643, IMG submission 96883) | Labiotermes labralis P1 segment gut microbial communities from Petit-Saut dam, French Guiana - Lab288 P1 (version 3) (version 3) | ecosystem: Host-associated > Arthropoda: Insects >... | reverse complement strand
TTTTTTATATATATATATATATATATATATATATATATATATATTCATAATTCGGCAGCCAAGTTATAGAAATTGTTTTCACTGTGGCAAGTTTTGATGTTTTTTTCACTTTTGTATCATTTTCCAGTGGAGGGGGCGTTGTGAATATGGTAATGAACTTTCGACTTCCATTTAATTCGGGGAATTTGTTGCCTGGTTGATGAATATTAGTTTCTAAAAAAAGGCGTGATCTCTGTAGAGTTAGTTAATTATTTTTTTCAATAAGATACATTATGTACAAGAAAAATGACAACTTCATGAAAGGAATAGTAATTAAACCTAAGCAAATTCTGAATGACCTTTTTTGAATACCTAGTTGTTAAATACAAAAGACAACAAATTGACACATTTATTTTATAACGCATTACTGGACGGCAGAATTCCTGCATGTAAAGGATAAGTATTAATGGCGTTTGTGTTCAAATGAACACTGCTTTGTTTAGAGGTTCAAAAATGAAAGCTTCAGTCGTGTGGTAGTGGGATATGAGTGTGAAATGATTCATCACTTTAAACTGTTGACTGTTTGAGGTGACTGATATGGTATATAGTATAGACATCTATATATGTAGTACTAAATATTGTATTTAATTTTTGTATATTTAAAATAAGCGTTACATTTATACATTAATATTGAACGCACATAAAAGTAGACACACACAAAACTATACAGCTTAAAAACAATATAAAAATCATTCCGGTCCAGCCTATTGATTTCTGCGCCATGCGGTTTTATTTCAGAATGTTGTGTAATTGATTAAGAAAACATAAGTAAACCCATGATTGTATATTTTGCACAGATGTCTTCCGGAAGATTTTAGATTCACTAAGGTTGCATGATACCATCGATTTAATAAGAAATTAACGCTTTATATCGTTCAGATTACACGTAAAATAAGTATAAAATACAGCATACATATTTATATTAGTGTATAAACGATGTTGTGCTGGTCCGTGTGTTTTATGTAATACACTTTTAGATTCTTGCATTTACTATAGTGACAGTCTGTAGAAAGTAAAGGGAAGTCAATATTTAATAATACATGAGAATTGATATCATGCTTCCTTAAAGTTTTATTAATATATTTACAGTAAAACTTCCGCGAAGACAAATGTGGTAGTTTAAACGAGTGCCTGGTGACATTTTATGTAGAATTTACTGTGAAATGAGCAAGGAAACGCATACAGTTACGACGTTAGGCATTAGAGCGTACGAAATGTCAGCTCGACAGAAGAGACAAGGTCTTGGGAAATTTGTGGGCATCGCCTCTTTGTTAGATTCGACTCATTTAAGAAAAAACGACAATAAAAATAAACCGTCATTTGTAATATATTAGTCTAATGAAAACTGAACATTATTCTTGACAAACATATTCGAGAAGTAATGGATCACTGAATATTACAGGTGTTATCTTTATTAAAGGATTTCAGTAGCAATTTAATCTTTAAGTAAAGCACCATATTGAAAAAATACTGTTATCAGTCTAACCTACTGAAATAATTTATCTAATTTCCATATACCATACCTGATATTTCGGAACAAACTTGTTTCTATTCGGGTTTCATATAATGTATTAATTATCTGTTGGATATATTGATCGTGCGTATTTGACTCTCGTTATGTCATGAGAATTCCCTCCGAAAAGAGTGCATTATTATCCCATCAGCTGTATGCCTCGCTACCAGACTATGTCGTGGATCCTGTCTGTAATTCTCCTCTGCCTTTAAACACAACGAAAAATATTCCAGTATGTGAGTCACAGAATGGTTTTGGGAACAAAACGGTCCTATTTAATACGATATTCGGGGTTATCAGTGTGGTGTTCGGGGTTATCAGTGTGGTGCTGCTGAAGTTTCAAGTCTTCTGAGTTCTTACACCATGTAGATTGGTAAACAGTAACCGATGTTATCTCTGGCTTGACTGTGTGTGTGTGTAATTATTATTATTATCTTACCAAACGTCGGTAGGTATTTACCAAATGAAACGGCGTTACGTTTCAGAAGTGTGAGTGGGGTAACAGTGTGTCGAAATGGGAGTCAGCACCAAACTGTGGTCCTTTTTATTACCGACTGAATGGTGTAATAGCAAAGGTTCGATGTTTTGGGACTTAGGTTCTAGTAGCCAGGACCGGATGGTGCGGGTGGGCCGTACGTTGCTGAGGGACCGCCGACACGACCGCCACTACTGGGCCCCGGGTAGTTGTATGTTCCTCTGTTAGTGTCGGGGTATGAAGCTTGACCTTCATAGGCAACGTCAGCGTGGAATCCAGTCTTCCAGTCCGCGGTGTAGCGCACAATCTGGAGTCGTCCATCTGGAAGTCGCACACGGTACTCGCCCCTAACAACTTCTCCGTCGCTGACTGCGTTGTGCGAATAGTCTGTGCCGTAATAATCGTCCTTGACGGCGTAGTTGAAATCGTAAGGCATGCCAGGTTCATGGTGATCGTGGAGATGTCCATCACCCAGGACCTGCAAAAACATAATCCTGTAGTATAAACCTCAATACAATATATGAGTTTTTTTAGACTTTCGCAGTGGTGCTGTTGTGGTCTCCTATCTTGTGGGATGTGTGGTCGAGTCTGTAGGTAAGTGATGTCCGGCGTTTCGAGGCAATTTAATGGTTTCATCTTCAATGCCCGAAGTGTACTTGCTTGTCACATTTCGACCCATGAAGGTGCAAATACTAATTATCCGTAAACGTCGGTGATTAATTACCTAGCAGTACATCCTGGCAGAGCGGAGCCAGTACACTTAATGCGGTTCAATGATTTTAATAATGCAATTTATTTTTTATTTTGCAATTTTTAATAGACAGTTTATTTCCTGTAACTGCGACTAAATAATTATTGTCGTCGGTTATTCTTTCAGAAAAAGAGGAGAGCAACGGACTTCGTAAATTTGTGTATTTTGTTCTCTGTTTGCACTGTATTTTTCAGTTGCTTTATGTGGATGTTACGGACCATTTAGTTGCAGTTACATGTGTGATTGAAGCAGGCAACTCGCACGACGATAAGGGTATGCCTATGTGTTTAATTTTGAGTACTGAGAACCTGCACCGGTGTAACTCAATCAGTACAACAAAACATGTTCTCTTCTTCAGAGCGTCGAAGCAGGTCACTAGGGCCCACCCGGCCTTCTCTGGAATAGGTACGGCAGGCTGGTGGTAAATCGGCCGGAGCATGAAGCTGCCCAAACACCGTCCAGTGTGAAAGTTAAGAATTCGCGTCGCTATACCTCCTCACGCTTCATATCCCTTCATGACATACACAGGGGCAATTTTATCTTTATACTTATTGTTATTTCAACACGTCCTCAATTACCAAGATTACGAAAAGCATAATTACATCTACTACAACTAGGATTATGCAGTTTACAACGGACAATTGGTGGAACGTAATTACATAATTATATGTAGTGTGTGTTTAATTTAATCATTTCTTTGTTTCCTGACGATAATAACTTAGAGCAGACTCACACTTCTAAGTCCGTCTAGTGCATCATTACGTCTTTGCTTATCATTATTTAACATTGGAGCATGTACGTAGTGTGTCATGACACTTAAAGCCCTGCTGGCATTTCTGTACTACGAAATATGTCAGAGGTACATTCCGTTACGTTTATAAGGTAACACATTATCGGCATGTTTTTGATTTTGTGACAAATATCTTCCAAAAATTTGCCGATGAAGAAAGACTTTTAAAAAAATAAGCGTAGTCGTGTCCTGTAATTGCAATAGGTTTTACTAAGTGTAATTCCGGAGGCAGTGTGTATTCATATTACTCTCTTCCGTGTTATTATGTCATGACTTTTTGACTAACACGAAAGCCTCCTTAAAGATGACCGCACCAGGTTCTTCAAATCTTTGGTACACGCCTACCAGGCTGCAGGGCACAGCGTCCTAGAAGACCGCAAGCTTGACGTCTCGCGAGGTTTTGTTTATTAACTCAGGTCTTTCTCTCAAATTATGTTAAGGTTCAAGGCAGAATATGTTTCGCTGAAACCAGCCTAAAAGCTAGTTATTTTAAAGATGGTTTGCGACTTTCACATGTTCAGTACTCGTCATGCGTAGAAGACTGTCACGGTTACAAGTCTTCAGTGCAGGTGATTATGACATATGTAAAACCTAGACAAACGGTTGTGAGGAATATTGAATAACAGTTTGTCTCTCATGACACATGCAAGGTAGCTTTCATTGTCCCTAACCAAGCTGTAGCACTCTGGATTTAAGTGATATATCTCAGCGTACGTCGGATGTGCAGTGTTAAAGACGTGGGATTTGCACTGTAGAATAGCAGAATGAAAATAATAATAAGTAATTCGTCCGAAGAAATTTGAAAGTGTGACGAATTGCTAGATCACTTCTCGAGAGGGTAGGCATATGGAGGGACATAGGTGAACTCATATAAAACTTGGACAGCAAGTGGCTTCCTGGCCAAAAGTAGGACATGCTTACTTACCAAACTTTATTTCTGTCATACGTCGTGGTACGCAGTGTTCGAAACGTATTAAGAGCAAACAGTCTTTTACGTGCTCTCATCAACTTGCGTTTATTGAAAGATGCGTCACGTCGCTTTATTTCTGTGTCATCATCTTTATCGTAGAATAATATTATGTGATATAAAAAATAACATCGTTTCAGCCCACGACACTCATGACAATGCAGAAATAAGGCGTTAGAAATTGTCTCTCAGGACAATGCATTTGATTAAATTTGGTAAAATTTGGTATTTTGAAATAAGTTTGGAACTACCATTTATGCTTCGATACGTGGCTATGAATGCTTTATGTGGAAAGATATTTAAAAAGTTGATAAGTGATAATCTTTATAAACATAGTAAAGGGGGAAAATGAATAAAAATACCAGGTGGAAAAATCTGCTCGAGATTAATTTACGCGTTTGTAATATAAGAACCTCGAATCAGACACTAGATTTACATGACCGTTGATGACATATAGCTTTGTAAAATTGTTTTACTTAGACATCACCTTGGTCCCTCTAGCCAATGAAGGCCTTTATCCGCTTACACAATAGTAAATATTGTCGTCCGGAAGCCATGAACGAAATTAATTCAGAATTTTCTAAAGAAGTATATACAACTCATCTAGATATAAGACATCCTTTTGCAGACAAATTAAGTACATTGACTTTCACGGCCTGGCATGTCAGGAACGTGTCAAGTGATTAATGTCACCCGGAGAGTGCTTCAACCGTTAAATTGTGCCACCTTACCAAAATATGCGTTTTTTTCTTCCAATTTGGCAGTAACTTTTTGTCCTAGCATATCATCTGCGTTTCATAATCCGTGCAACGGAACAGCTTTATTGAAATATATAATGAATTATACTTACTGTCTAGACATCATCTATTGCTATAATTCACTGCAAGCCAGGGTACAAAAATCAAGGCTATGTTTTTTAGGAAGTATACATCAACTATCCCATGTGCTACATGCATTTAATAAGACGTCGACACTTTTTGTGGAAACATCCGAGCTACGTGCGCTTTTACAGAACATAAATAATGATAATCGTTCTGGAGGCTGACCTTCATGCAGCTTTGTAGTCATGGTCATATGAAATCAGGCCATGAAAGAGAGAGAGAGAGAGAGAGAAACAGGTTACTAGACACTCAGCTTTCTGCAGGTCAGAAGACATATAGTGTACCAAAGGTATGAACAGCTGAATGTAAGCAGGGTCTCCCCTTGAAGTCCATATTCCTTTGTAGCGTCAATGTGCCTGTATTAGAGTCAGTAATGCTGTAGCAGAAATATCCAATAAAATAAGGGGCTTCTATAAAATGTCTGTTCTTAAGCGGCTGTACAACCGGCGGCTGGACCAACCAATTGCCGTTATTTAATTCTGCTGTTATTATTAGAGACGCGCAATTTAAGTCTGTGTTGCGTCACGCGAAACCAGCCAGCAGCAACATCGGTGGACATTACCAGAAGCTGTAATTGCAGTGATATGCTCCTGATGAGGGGCGAAAACATCGCCCGAAACTTGTAGAGCTGATTAAAGTAAATAAATAAAAATAGTTGCGTCTTGTTGGTTGTAAATTGTAATTGTTTTTTATATATTCAGAGTACGTCAGGGATAAAAATAACTTTGCTCGTATGCGTAAGATTCTGAGACCGAATGGTGAATGCAAACGAACACACACTAAGGTAATATTGGCGCCGTGTTTTTTGTGTCGCTAATTACCTTATATATCGATCGCAGGTCAAACACAGGGATCGTGGTTTCAAATTCGGCTCAGTGTATTCTGACGTGGACTGTGTATGTAGCGTGTATAGGAGATCCAAGAAATGCATACAGCATTTACGTCAAAAAATTATGGAGGAAAGCGATCACTTTGGAATTATAGATGTAGATAAGCTCTGTTCCATGTTAGTTTTTTTACCCATAGACGCAATTGTTATGTAATTTTAAGCAACAGTTCCTTTAACATTCAGTTGAGACTACCTGCCTAGCAATTCTGCGCGTAAAATAAAATGGTTTTAATCCGTTGAAGCACAACAATAGCGTACAATCATTAGCACCTTAGTGTGGCTACCTGTTTCGGTGTTTTCTAGACCATCTTCAGGCCAACATTTTCCGGTAGAAGGTACAGTCCGTGCGCACTATACATAATGGGACCCCATTCTGTTTCCAGTGTGTGCATAAAACAATTTTAAAAGTTTTGTAAGTTTAAAATACTGTTGAAAAAAGTTAGCCATCTATTTACACATACTTACATGCATAAACATTGAGTCTAACTACGTGTATTTATATACCAAGTAAAAGATTACTTCGAACCTGAACGTCCACTTGACTGCGGATTTTACAACTCGTTGCTTGTATATCGATATACCATATAACTGACATATTTTTATAATGAAAGTCCTTCATAACTGATAGTAAACACCTACACAATGTTTTAGACACACTACATCCTGTTCAACAGCATTTTAAACTTAAAAAAAATTTATAACTGTTTTATGCACACATTGTAAACAGTATGGGATCCCATAATGTACTTGTATAGTGCGCGCGGAATGTAACTTCTACTGAAAAATGTTGGCTTGAAGATGGTCTAGAAAAGACCGAAACACGTAGCCATACTAGGGTGCTGATGATTGTATTCCACTGTTGTGTTTTGAGGGAATAAAACCATTTTATGTTGAGTATTAAAAACACAACGGCGTTTCTTCTATTAAAATTCTGCACCTATTTTAAATGACCAGTTGCCACACAGCCACAGTCAGTATAAGTACATGGGCTGTTCTGTGGCATTCGAGGGAAATCTGTGGTCTACATATATTTAAGAGTTTTCTTATTTATACATGGAGTCATGTCTCAGAAGAATGGAATCTACACTAGCATCGCTGTAGTATCACCAAATCTTGGTTACACCAAATGTTTGCAGGACGGCATTTATAGTGACCGCTTACTGTGTAGTAAGCACTCTCGACTGAATGTTGAACCGTAAATGTAAAACTTTCGGTCCTGCAGAACAGGAAGTACTAAAGGCAAAGCCAATGAAACTTGAGTATTTATTAGCGAGCAAGATCTTTTGGCTATAACGCTCTCTTCTGCATGCATTCAGTTCAGATCTCAACAGAGCTTCCTGTAATCATGACCTACATATTCTATGTTTTCTGTCAGTTTGTTCAGGCGACTATTGCCACAACATTCATGACGACCCTATGGTACAGAGCACTTTGTGAAAATTTTGTTAAATAACTCGAAGACTTCACATAGTAAGCACAGTAAAGTGAAACCTTCTGCACTGACAGTAGAGGCGCCAGGAAAGTACGTAGACCCTTGTGTAATTTTAGAGTTGCCAGATTATAATCGTAAATAACAAGAGTTCTTATAATCACAGCAGTTCGGTTCCTTTACTCTGATAGCGATCTGAGTTATATAAGAAGCCGACGAGTTGCTGTTGTTGCTAGGTTAATTAAGGATAGTGTTGGCGGTGAGATGGAGCTGGGTTGCTGCACCGGTAGAAGTTCGGCCGTGACCAGATCGTGTTTACGTCTGAAGTCATTTGCATTGCTGTTTGGACTTTTCTTGTCGTAGTAATGACCCCAGTGTTGGGTGTCTGTTTCATATGAAATTGTCTCTTCCGCGTTATGATTTTATATGTACATACTGGTGAAAGAGCCCGTTCTTTGTCTCGGTTCGTAAAGTACGCACACAAAAATCGTTACATACGGCATTGTTGTGGATATAAGCTGTCTGTCCTCTCAACCTGATGGACGTCATCCCGTTTTCCTTCCGATGATCAAAAACTAGTTGTGCGTGATTTCAGGCTTCCGCCGCGAAGTAGATGAGAACTTCGGTCTTTTGGGTAATTTCTTACCGACGATGGGACCGATAAGTTGTCCCGAAACGTCGGTAAGAAATTACCACTACTCGCTGCGTAACAACCCAGAAGAACACAGTTCTAAAAATAGTTATATCACCGTCTAACACAACTATATATTTTGTGTACTATAAGCAAGTTACATGTTGCAGTATTTCCGGACAATTCTGAAGTTTGTGTGAAAAACCTTAAAAACAAAGTAAGAGTCTAAACGCACATATGTACGTATTTTTTTTTTTGAGATCTTAGAGTACCTTGTTCGTTAACCCTTATCCTGCTAACGTGGAGAGTATGGTGACATCCTAGTAATGCCAGCATGTGGCGGATCGGATTTAATTAGGCGTTTAAAGAGTTAAAGTATCGTGCATGTAGTGTACAAAAATATATAGTTGTGGTAGGCCGCGACTTACGGAATTACATCTTCTTCGACCAATATTCTGTTATATACAGACGTGGTACCACACAGTGAGCACTTTGAGAATCAAACACTTGCCAGCAACGAATGGTTTGTGAATATACATTGTGTTGTGCTTTAATGTGAATCTTCGTTTTTCTTAATTTACTTCGCTTTGGACACTCGCCAAATTTCTTCTAAACCTTTAGTAACCTTATCATTTCTCGTAAATACAGGAGGAAATATCTTGCCATAATCCTAAATATCTACACTAAATATTTTCACCACGAGTCGAAATACATGTGTTAAATCCGGAAAGAGCACACGTGCATAGAAAATAGATCATTGGTACTAGAATCTTATAGGGCCTACGAATAATTAGCCCCTATAAAATTAATCGTGTTGGTGAATATCAGATTCCATAATTTTCATTATACGAGTAACTTCATACACACCTATTGTAGTCTATAGTAGTATCGAGGTGCTGGACTTGTTGCTTATTAATTCAGATCTGTTTATCAAGAATGTAGTCCACGAATCTGTGCAAAAATCTTAGAATGATAAATTAGAATATTTTCGTGGTACATTGATATGGACGTTGTACGGCAGTGTGGACCTAGCTCTGAAGATATGTGCCTATGTGAACTGGGGATGTAAGTGTTACTGTTACTTGTTTTTATGCCGGAAATACGGCTTAGGGCGTGACAGTTCTATCGTTAAAGAGAGTTGTTCTGGGCGATCCAAAGAGTAATTTTCACTGTAATTACAGGTACTACAGACACGTACTTCGCAACAAGGTTTAGATTGCATCTTGTGGTAGGCCACGAGAGGTGAAACTGCTTCGTAATACATGTTATAAAGGACACTGCGTTGTTGTTGCTGTTTCAGTTTTACTTCTCTTTCGAAAATAAATTAATTTCCGCTACCATTAATTATAATTTTATGTTTTGTATTTGAATTAGACGAACAAAGAAACAGCCAGTTCTATTCGATGGAAAATTTACGAAAAAAATTAATATAATCAGTTCATGAATTCCAATTAACGAAGTTCATATTCGCACGCAAGATATTTGTATATTTCGCATTTTTATGAATATGAGAACGTGTATTGGTATTATAAAGTTTACGTTATTGGACACTAGGTAGGCTGCTAACTCCATGGATCGGAGTACGTCACGGGAAGGTAATGGGTTCTACACTAGTCATGAAATAACTGCATTTTATGGAATCCGAAATTTCTTTACCGATTTCACAAGGCCCCATTACTTGCTTCTTATGAACTAGATGAATCCAATCCACATAATCCGATTCTGTTCACTTAAAATGCATTTTAGTATTATCCTCCCGTCTTCGCCTATGTGATTCAAGCGGGCATGAATTCCCATTAAAAATATAAGTATTTCTGCTCTCCACTACTCGTGCTGCATGTTCCATTATCTCATCCTGGATATTGTCACCATAATATCTTGCTAACAGTACACGTACAGAAAGTGGCTCTCTTCACTGTGCAGTTTCGTTCAGCTGTCTCTTATTTTCCCCCTTTTAGAACCCATGTACTGTTCATGTGTATATTTAGTTTACGTACCTACGTACCTTCTGCTGAAATCGACTCAGTCGGCATTTGTTGAATTTAAACATTAGGCTTGAAGGCATCAGAAATAAGAAAAGCATGTAAACGACATCACCCCCTATCTCTATATTCACACTTGCTTAATGTAAGTTAACTTTTTGATACTCGGTTATATTCCTATAGTGTGTAGCAATACTTAAAGCAGAGTTCATTACACAAATGTAAATTAAAATCTTATGATTGTTCACTCGCATTTAATTGACTAATAATCTGTTAATAGACCGATTTTATTAAATTTGAATTCTGGATAGAAATTATACCTTTGGGCCTCACATATATATTATTATTATTATTATTATTATTATTATTATTATTATTAAATACTGTCATTTATGCCATCGGTATTCGTCACACTTCGATTTCGAATAAATATTTAATTATTTAAAAGTGAAGGAATTATCCTAAACTGTGTCCTTGATTGAAGGGTCTTCAACGTATTCACTGAAGGCCACACGTCCATTATGAGGACTTGCTTGCCTTATCACTACGTCCGTCGTTTGGAAACGAAGAATAAGAGGGGACTATCTTTCATTCGACTGTTATTTGACTGTAGGAGAGGAAAAGAATAAATTATTCATCGTAATTATAGATATCGTGACCTCTCACAGCGTTCTTTAATGTTTTGAAGTAACCTGACACAAAAGTAAAATTTTAAAGAGCATCCCCTAAGAGGGTAAATGAAAATATAACGAAGTGTTTTGTGACGACCAATACTCTTAATCTGCCTCATGCCTGTCAGTAATTTTACGAATGGAGTAAAATATGTGACTATGTTTTATTTTGCTCCAGGTCCTAGAGCAACGAGAGCACAGGAATAAGTAATTAATAATAGGTGCAGGTTCTTTGACCTCTTACTATGGTTTGAAAGGTTCTGAAGTCCATTTACGCAACCACCACAACTTAGAGAGTAAATTGTAAGGGGAAAACTAAAAAACAGAGAAATCATTCGCCATATTATTAATATAGGAAGTTCTAGAATTTATTTATCCTACACTGATGCTTTATGCCCCAAATGATACGACCTTTGTTTATCACCCATTGAAATGTTATATTGCGATGAGCACAATGTGGCGTCATATGCAGATTTACTGGAAGCATTCAATACACGTACTCATCACTTTTTGAATGGAATTTTACTGTGGTAATCGCACTCTTGGATGTTGAAATTATTACATACCTTAAGGGCAGCTTATTGGCTGCACATTGAAAGCTAACAAGTAATGAAAAACATAAACATGTATCTTGTATATAACGAGAGTCTCAAATTGCATTGGTACTCAGACTTTTGTGAATTGCTAATCTGATTTCCGGATTAGGTACATTTCTTTGATAAGGACTTAATGCATTGAATTCCATCTCGTTTTGGTTCTTGTAATAACATGTTTTAGCGAATAAAAATTCTATAACTTCAGTGTTATTCTTCGTAAGTTTCCAAATCAGAAGGTCACTTGTGTCAGTATAATGATAGGAATCGATTCTGATTCAATTATTAGTATCCTGCGAATGTTACGGAATCTTTTGTGCTTGGCAAAGACGACCGTGAGCTTTTGAGAGTGCAAACACATACGACAGCTGGTCGCATCGGTATATTAGGACCAGTTTCAGAAAATATCGTCTGTGTTGAGAGAGCTAACTAAGGAAACTTAAGAGTAGCTTCTTGACTTAGACTGACGCTAACCACTTTACCTCTGTACGGCACAAGACCAGTGTACTAGCACACATAGCAAGCGGAGCAGGAGGATGAAAACACTCTGTCATGTTAACGGAATTCTCACCTTTAAGATGGAAATCTGCCACTGGCCACTGAATTCCTCGCCTTTTACAGAGTCCGAAGGTTCATAACAACCACAAATGCACCATATTCGAATCCAAATAAGCCCCCATTTTCAAAATTTATTCCGTGAACATCAGTTTTAATATTATACTCCAGTCTGTGCCTAGTTTTCCCAAGTGGTCTTTCTCGTTTTTCAACTACGTGAAAAATTATTTATGTGAGATTTTAAAGCTCTCATAGTGGAATTGAAGAAGGTTCAAGTTCCTTGATTATGGCGCTGCGTTAATTAAGTTACGGGCTTCAGAAAGGGCTTGCTGAATCTTCGTCAGGATTCAGACAGTCTAGGAGTATTCGAACTGCTTAGACACCGAAGATGGCAGCAGCAATCTCTCTCGAACTGTAGGTAGAATTTTAAAGTCGTAACGACGTCGATTTGCAGAAGTCGTTACGCTAGTAAAATTATACAGGCAATTCTCTTTCTATTGCATGCTACGTGCTACAGCCTGTCTCACCTCCTAGAACTGTTGGCCGTAGTAGTATCTGGTAAGGTATAAGTTATTTAAATTATTTATTCATGGCAATGAAACGCACTGATTTGATTCGGACGTGAAGAAATAAATTTCGGTAAAGACGCTTATGTATTGTTCGTTTGTGCACGAAGTGGTCAAGTTGGTGATTCTAAAGATTACTCTCTTCCATATCTGATGTTGTGTAGTCTAGTAGATATTTACAAGAGTTTCAGAAGGACTTTCTGCCTTCATCTTCAGGATGGAAGAATTATTTCGTACGTTGAATATGTAGGCAGTAGCTTCTCCTCAAACATGTGTAAATTTCTGTCAGACTACCTGCTGTGACTTCCCTTTAAAAATTGTTTTTCTCTTCCTTTATTTAATGACAGTGTTTCGACCACTGCGATTACATTACAACTAATGAAATACCTGAACAGTATTTACAGTTGAAAAAAGATCGCTCTGGCAGGAGGCGGTTGTGACGTATCTTCAAATTTGGCCGGACACGTGGCAGGTACCATGAACATCCACTCTCAGAATAGCTGGTGTCTTAGCCGTAATTCCAGCTGCGTGTGTCTCGAATACAGTGTGTACGGTCTCCTGATATACTTCTGCTATGAAATACGACTACCGTAAATTTAAGAGTGTAATCTACAAGTAAATATCTTTAATCGCACGTGGACTGCGATCAGCTCTCCACTGAGTTATATCCGTGGTGCTGCTTGATGTAAGTTTTTGTTTATTGGCTGGAAGTTGATGGAAGAAAAAGATGCTGCTTGTGTTCTGATTGATCCTTGTTTCATGTACCGACGGTTTCAGTTGTCTAGGTCTTGTATTATCGAATATTAAGATTTGTATAGAATAATAGATTGAGATGGATATATTTAAACTATTGACCTGTTTAGTAGTCTGTCAGGAAAGTTTCTGAAGATGCTGAGGAAAAGACGACAAGTCGTTCAGGACAACAAGCGCCCGCTTCGAGTTTCAATTCCGCGATCCCCAGCATAAGAAGCAGTAATCCTAATTATCCGACCTTAAGAGTCAATGTTTTTTTTTTGTGTGACGTCTCGACAGTGTCCAATAAAACGCTCTCTCGGAAGACACTTTATTTTATTTTGTAGGGCACAAACTTACGCGTACTGAAAGCAGCTGCCCAGGCGTAAATGAAGGTAAATGTAAAGTTGCTCAGCACGCCATAAAGACGTATGCGATAGTGGCTGAACTAGCCGACACATTCATAGACTCGGACACTTTATGAGGGTGAATTATCAGCTTCATTGCTGGAATGCTTTATTTCCGGAGAAAGAGTTCATAGTGTCATTTGCAAGGGACAGTGTGAGTCTCAGCCCCGGTCTGGAAGTGATAGTGGGGAGAAAACCCACCGTAGCCGTCGGAAATGGAGAACAGTTCCTCTTGTAGGTAACCTAGTCACTACGCAGATCAGGAAAACGCCACTTAAACCGGAAATCCTTCAAGCGGAAAATTCCCGCACATTAGAAATATTCTGTAAGGAGAGATACTGAGAAACGGGTTGGTGTGTGCGGTAATTTGCACAAACAAAGACCATGGTGGGGAGACTGGGAGGAGATGGTGGATGCAAGTGATATGGCAACCGATTTCTGCTGGAAAATGCTTGGTTCACGGATATGATCCCAGGAAGTTTGTGGGAATGTGTACATAAGTTTCCTCCAATATTTGGCGCTGAATGTGTCGGAAAACGGATATCGGAGAGTTGGATCATCGGTGACTCTCAGTATACAATTTTCAGATTGCAAAATTAGTCTTTTTACTGTTGAATGCACTTGCTTATCAACTACACGTTATATTCGCTCTGTATAAGATAATTCTGCAGCTGACATGATTGCAATTTAATAAGGGCACTAAGAGCAATTTTTAGTTTATGTAAAGACTTTGACAATAACTAAGCCTAAAGAAATAATATGGTACAGAAAAAAGCAAGTTTTGGTTGCTAGTTCTCTGATATTTACCTGGCCTCCGCCATATGGTGGAGGCGGTCGTGGAGGTCCCTGAGGTCCTGTTGGAGGAGGCCCGTAAGTTGGTGTTGGTGAAGGCCTGATTGGGCCAGGCGATGGTCTAGGATATGTGGCAGGAGGTCCGTATGTTGGTGTTGGTGCGGGATACGAGGGTGGAGGTCCTGAGGGACCGGGTACAGGTGAAGGGAAGGGAACGGGAGGCTTGTTGTACTGGTAGCCCCGATCCGGAGGAAGATACGCGCTGGTTGGTCCACCCTGGGGCTCCGCAGTCACTACACCCACCGTAGCCAGTACTCCCAACATCAGCACGACCCTCTGCACAAGAGACAAAACGCCAGGTCATCCTCACAGAACGGCAAACCGCAAGCAAATAGGCATGTGTTTTGTATTTAAGTAGCGTTTCATGCTGTGGAACAAACAATAGCCCAAGGAGGTGGGGGGGGGGGGGGGTCAGACGCTGTCTGCACAGCCTCAAGCTCCCTCTCAAACCCCTCCCGGAGCCAAAACATTAAAAACAAAACCAAACATTTAT
>Ga0136643_10008227_pt1 | contig 15217 bp, 14 predicted proteins | sample TergutLab28metaG_FD_96883 | JGI IMG/M metagenome (GOLD analysis project Ga0136643, IMG submission 96883) | Labiotermes labralis P1 segment gut microbial communities from Petit-Saut dam, French Guiana - Lab288 P1 (version 3) (version 3) | ecosystem: Host-associated > Arthropoda: Insects >... | reverse complement strand
TGTGGACTGGATTGGGTTGGCCCAGGATAGGGATAGGTGGCGGACGCTTGTGAGTACGGTAATGAACCTTCGGGTTCCATGAAATGCGGGGAATTTCTTGACTAGCTGCAAACCAGTTATCTTCTCAAGAAGGACTCCGCACCATGGAGTAAGTAAGTAAGTAACCCTTGTTTTACGCCCCGCCTGTTGTATGCCATTTTACCTTAACTCCCCTTGCCAATTACATTACATCTTAATTTAGGCCCTTAGGCCGCGCTGTCCTACACTGTCATCATTTATCCTTTTTTATCCACGCCCACTTACTAAGAAGCTCAATTCCGACGTACAGCAAGTGCTGCTGGTACTGTACGTACCGCCTGCTGTGCGGATCGGAGACGCTGCATTTGTGTGGTTCATACAAAAATCGGCGAGTTGAGCAGAGTCAACAGATTGGTCTTAGCAATGCTGCGGTAGAAACTGGATTTGTATACAGAAATGGAATTAAATTTTGAAATGTGTTATTTGTAAAATTAGATTTGTAGAGCCATACGTGTTGAAAGTGTTAATGTCTGGACAGAGAGTCGAGTGAAGTAACACTAAGCACAAAATATGCACGAAACGCGTTAGACACTTCTTGAGGAGGGAAGTGCTGTGCACGCCCCCTTCCCCCGCCTCCTCCCCTCCCACCCAGACTTACAGACAGCTCCGAACATTAAGTATCTGGGCACAGATGACGGCAATTGCAGCGAATTCGACGTCATAACGTCGTCTTGGAATCTGCGGTTATTTCCGTGTAGACTGAAGCACAGCGTTCAGAGAAGCTCAGCTAAGACTTCTATTATTAACGCGTGTTCTGACACGGACGGGCGGACGGATAGACGGACCGCCAACCTTGACATTTCCTGCCGCTGCCTCATCGTGATTCCAGAACCGTCATTCACCTTTGAACTTAACGCGAGCGCACGCGCACTAGCATGTGATAGATGCTGTGCAATGCTGAATAGAGAGCGCGCGCTACGGCCCACTTCAAGGCGTGTTAAAAATGGATGCAGCGAAAGGAGGCGTGTTACGGGCACAAAATGCATCTGATCATGCTGCACTAACCTGTACTGCAGCCTACCTACCGCCTATTGCATGCTGCCTATGATACCCACCAATCTTCACATGTACTTCGGCCTTACGTGCTACGAATTTTCACTGCCATTTCACATATGAATATAAATTCATTATAGTACTTGGTGTACGCCTACGTATACAATTATGCCAAGGCCGTGTTTCACATCCAAGTTGTGTTCCTTAAAAAGTGGGCGTAATTAAAAAATTATATTCCCGTAAAAAAATATTTAAATACGTGGAAATAAACCAGCCAAAGATTTTTAAACGGAAAAATAAGAGGACGTAAATTAAGAAGTGGTGTAGACTGGCATGGGGTTTTAAAGCAATAGGGCTTAAAATAAACGAGTGTAAAAGAAGGCAACCTCCTTATATTATTTACTGCAACTGCAGCAGGCCGCCATCGACGCTATATAATCTTAATAATTGACAGCGTCGTTAAATAAACACGCCTACATTCTTTAAAAGCGCGAGACAGACTTCATGGTTTTTGTCAACTGAGAACGAAATACCAAGATTTTTAGCCTTGCAAAAGGAGGCGATATGTAGTTCCGAAACGTTGGTAATTCTTCTGAAGAAAAGAGGCGTCATGTGTAGTCAGCTGAATGAGGTGAAATGTGCAGGGTGCAATTGAAGTAACTGAGGGTGTGTGTGTGTGTGTGTGTGTGTATATACATATATATGTATATACATATATATGTATATACATACATGAATGCATTTTTCTGGTTTATTTATTATTTCGTGCCTTCTGTCTTGTTCAGTGCGTTTCGAACTGCTTAGAGTATGCGATTCGAAAGTAACGGTGAATTGAAAGGGACGTCGAAGGATCAGAAATGACTCTCTGTAAGGAACTCTCCCAGGATTTACTTGGAAGAGGCAATGAAGACCGCGAATCTCTCAGGGATATTACGTCCTGTTGCAGCGAGCCGTATGGATGCGTGTGAATGGCTGCTTGTGAGGGGTGCGGTTGAATGCGGACTGTTAACCTGATCGCCACAATGTAACGTTTGTACAAACGTGCAGTGGCAGTCACTGTCCGGTACAGTGGTCGAGTTTGGTGTTGTGCGGAGGGGCGGAACGCAGTGATGCCTCATAAACTACAAATACAGTTAAAATTAAACTTACAAATATCACGGGTACGTCCTTACAGTGTGGGCATTATTTGTCCATAAAGTTCCCTTCATTTAAAGCACGCTTTTCCCTCCTTTTGTGAGACGCTGTATGCTTAATACTATTAGCTGAAGCGTTGGAGTTCTTCACTCGCGCTGTATCTCAGCTCATCGTCATCCGCCAAACGACGTCTTCGGAGTGCGTCCTTGAGGGGCCAAAAATATGGCAGTCGGACGGTGCAAAATGGAGACTGTAGGGCAGATGAGGGAGAACAAATTCAAAAGTGCGGTTAAAGCGATGGCTGGCGTCTTGTGGGACAGTGCAGGAGTCCTGCTTATGTAATTCTTGAACAGAGGTGCCACAGTCACTGCACAGCGACATGTGCGGACATTACAGGAGTTAATAACAAAGAACTGTAAGAGTTCGACCAAACAGAAAGATGAATCAAGGCCTGATCCTGCATGATAACGCCAGACCGCGGGGTAGAATGTTCTCCCTAGTCTCCATTTTGCGCCCTCCGACTGCCACCCTTTTGGCCCCTGAAGGAACCACACCGAAGACGCCGTTGCACTCTGCAAATTCCTAAGGATGTGTAACACCAGTATAGATGAACGAACAAGTATGGAGCAATGTTGGAATGATGACAGAGTAAGACTGAAGCACTCGGTGAGAAACCTGTCTCATTACCACTTTGTTTGCCATAAATCCCACTGGACTGACCGAAGATCGAAGCTGGGCCTCCGCGGTGAGAGGCTGTCGACTAGCCGCCCGAAATATGGCGCGGCCGTGTTCGTCATGTTGAAGGCAGAACAGTTACCGAAACTCTGAACTTTGATCTTGAAACTGCTGGTTGTCCGAACGCTGTAGATGCTAAAGAGCGTCGGACTGCTTGATGCTTGTAATTGACGTTCATTTTCGGATCGAACTTTGAAGTTAGGGCTACTTCGTATTGGAGTTCGGTGCTGGTATACTATTACTGCATGTACTTCCAGGATGGAAAGTAGGAAAACAGTTCAGGTCACACCTCACAGAAAGCACATCGTATCCGTTAAACGTAATAAGCACGTAACGCTGTTCGTGAAAATTTGTTTTTAAGATTGGCTGGAAACGCATGCAGTGTGTGGGCAAACTACTGTGTTTCATTTTAACACAGTAGCCAGCATGCTTTGGGCGGTTAAACGATCAAATTGCGGTTTGCACTGTAGTCACTTCAAAGAGGTGAGTGAAGTTAAATACTCAATTTAGGAAGTGTAGAAATGCCGTACGGTGATTGGAAACAGCTCTTCCGTAGATTGTTGATGAAAGCCGAATTTGTGGTACTCACTAAATGGGTCTGTTGTTGAGAGAATATAGTACGGTAATATTGATCCGTGTATCCGACGCCTTTAATTCCGACGGGCGTCGTGCCAAAAGTGAGCAAGAGGCCATTGACCCAGTTGGCAGTCAACTGCCTCACTTTCAGCAGTTCGTATCGCTAACCTTGACTCAGCTCTCATTTTCAGCCGCAGTAAATCTGTGCCATTTTCATCGCACCTTCCTGCCTGAAAAATACAACAATCATACTCTGTACACGTAGACCACCGTGCTGTCTCCGTGTGTGTATGTTTGTCTCGGGGGGCGACTGAGGTGCCGGGTGCCAACTGGCATGTAATATGAAGGTTACGTGGTTGGAGAGCACCCGACTTTCCTAAAATCAGTAGTAATAACATGGCGAAGTTGCCAACTTGTGTCTGGCTTGTGACACTAGCACCACTTACTGTGTGGTTTCAAATGCTGAAAGGCGTGCGACTGAAGTCTTTCCGTAGAACGTGAAGTGACGGAGTGTGGCCGGTGTGAACATTTTCTGTGCCTTTTGTCTTGATAGTGATTAATTAATTCACCATTGGAGTCAGGCGTGTGAAATTTGATACGAAGATAGGCCATGGACACTGCGTGTAATATGAAGGAATGAATGCAGAGTAGAACGGTGACAGGTAAAAGTAAAGTTCGCCCTACAGCAGGCCGTGAGTGCCCAAAGGGGAAGTAAGGGTAGCTCTACTTTTTCTTTGACATGGGCGCGGGGTGGGGGAGTGGGTGTTCAATGCCACACCCCGACCGTTTTACCCCGCCCACTGTACTGGAGGCTGGGTAGGCCCCGGCGCCTGTCAGGACGAGTGTGGAAAATCTTGCGGCCGGTGGGATTCGATCCCCGGACCGTCCAGCCGGTAGAGACTCGCCGTACCGACTGAGCTATCCCGGCCCACGCAGATAAGTAACACAACCGAATTGGGCTACAATTCCTGCCGTGCTGTTAAAGCTGTACGTTAGCAGTTCAGTGTCACGTTGCAACACGGCTGCGGGACTTCGCACGCACTTCCACAACCCGGACAACACAGACTCGACACTTCCGCTTGGGAAGTGAAGAAGTGACCAAAGTGTCTGCAGTTTGTTTTTTCACTTCTTCAAGTGTCAAATGGTTTCGATCGTCGCACGTCCTCTTCTGTCGAACCCCAGAAAAGCAAATCACATGAAGTACGACTGGGTCTACGCGGAGGCCATCGAGTTGGACCGGGCAAATGGCTGGCTGTTAACCGCCTCTGGGAACCGCGTACAATGATGTTCGTTCTGCTGGCATTATTAAATCATTTTAAAGCGTATACACCGCCATTTTATGACTCCGTTCCTAAGATAATCCGTTTGACAGTGGTCACGTGATCACTTCAAACGTCCTATAATCTGTCAGAAAGTAGTTAAAACCTGGCGAAGACTAAAACTTAAGGTTGTGTTCTCAAGCAGCATTCAACAAACCGCGATACCAACAGTGACAGAACTGAGAGGCCATCAACTGTGCAAACGGAAGGTATGTTTGACGTGTGGCCTTGATTCTTCTGGATGTAGCGCTGGCGACGTTTCGGGACAGCATGTCGGTTCCCTCTTCAAGGGTGAAGCGGTGCAAGATGAATGACATCTCTCGTGGTATTGAAGTATTATGCCGTATGTTGTTCAGCTGAGTAAGACAAAGACGTGAGCCCAACTAAGATCTTGTACTGATCATAGTATTAATACGCTTCGATTCGCACGCGGTACACCATTTTTAATGTTCCTGGTGACAAATTGCGATTCGATCCTTCGAGTTCCGTAATTATAGGTGTTGGCGCCTTGCTCTGGTTCAGGGGAACAAATAAGCGTGAACAGAAATTAATCTGTTCATAAATAATGTCGGTCAAAGCAAATGTAATTAATATTTACTATTAGGCACTACAGATGTAAATTTGTACACTATCTAGAACTGGTTAATGTTTCATGTAATTTACTGTATAGTAATAAGGTGGTAGCAGCAGGTGTTTGCCTCGTGCATAACACAAGCTTATACTTGCCGTAGTGGCATCGGTTATAAATGAACTTGTTACACTGTTCACTTGACATATTGACACTGACTTGTGGATTTTTATCAACCTTGTGATAACACAATTGTAATTGCCTTTTGCAATATAACTGTAGTGGTTTATGTTGCAAACACACAAGCTAGGCTGTTAACTATATGTGCCGTTGGCTTGGAGTTACACATGAACTCGCTAATATTGACACTGATAATATGCGCACAACACTTCTTGTCAGTTGGACATATTTCAGATGATAACCTTTATATTAGTAGAAATTGCAACCGCCTCATGCAGCATGCAATTTACACGTGTGGATAAACACAGAGCCAATTGATGACTTGACCAATTATACTGACGATATTGATACCACAATTATTGATGATTGTTGCACTGCAATGCGCCCTATGTACATGTTTCACTAGTACGGTTTCCCCCTTGAAAACTGCACTTATTGTAGGATGGCTTCTCCCCTTTGAAGACATGCCTGTACGCGTCTGGTCGAGCGCGGAGTTGGTGGTCAACTAACTAGCAAGCGACACCAATCGCCCCCGAGTCCTGGCTTGAGACAATGGAAGTGAACCAGTTTGAACTGGATAAAGCCCTGCCACATTAGTAGGAATATTCTGGAACAGTCTCGTGATGATTACATCATCTACCTACGCCCTGGGAATGTTACACAGGCATTAGGAAATGCACTAGCATGATGCAACCCTTGGTAACAAATGTATACTTGAAAATAATGCACAAAATTAACACAAAATTGGACCCTTGCATGAACAATAGGCGTGGCATTCACCGAACGCTGTCGGTATCCCGGGCTGTTGGTAGGACGATCGGTGAAATGGAAATGTGTGTAAACGGAAGAGGACTCGACACATTTGAGGAACCGTGTCATCACTTGGCTAGGAAGACTGAGAAAACTAAGAAACATCAGAATACCCGGTGTGTGGTCGGAATTTAATTCCTGGGCCTCTCGAATATGACGAGAGTTTTGCTAAGATAATCGAGAGATTTGGCTGTTGGAACCTGCTATACCGTGTTACGTTCTAAGGAGAATTACAGTGTGAATATGGAGCGACGCTTTCTCGACGTATGGAGAGGGACAGTGCCAACTGGAAGGATTTTACAAAGTAAACATTTCATAGCGTACTGGCACTTGAAAGTAACATAAACATTTACATTTAACTCCATATATTGGTCACTGCTGTATCAACTGCATGAGTTCTGTTGGGTCATCATTTGATATAAAGGATGGTCATAATTTTCGATTACTTGTGCATTCGAAAAGCATTTTTGCGCTTTTCCAGAGCTACGGAAAGCGGCTGCTAGCGTCTTCGTGTCTGTCTGTCCTATGTATGTATGGCAACCGTCCGTTCGTCTGTCCGCGTTGAACAACTCGACCTTCGCCGGACAAATTTACTTTAAATTTTATATCGGGGCACTTCTGAGCACTACCTTATGTGTACATGTGCTGTGTAATTGCTGCAGTTCACCCAACACTTTTGCAATTGAAAGCAGCATTCTTGAAATCGCCGGAATTAAGAGAGGGGTCAGTAGTTCCCTTGTGAGGGTTCGTAAGGGTAGTGATGATGCGTTGACCTTCTGAAATGTGCAGAATGTGAAAGTCCTGTGTTTACCCCTGAGAGAGTGGGGGTGGGGTTGGGGAAGACGCCGCGGGTTGGGTTCTTCATGGATGTTTGCCTTTAAATCGATAGCTACTCTGTGAGCGTAGGCGTGTGCCCTATATCACGCGAGAGAGAGAGAGAGAGTTCGCTGTATCCCGGTGGTCTGCCGTCACTACAGTTCCCCGACGCTGTATCACACACATGTCGTAGACATTTACCCTATTTATATAACATATACAGCCCATCTCAACACCATATTCGTTTGTACGAACAATATAAATTGTGATTTTAGTGGTGCGGTTTCCTTCGGTTGTTTGTTCCTTCATTTGTTGTGGCTCCAAATATCATCCTGAGCACCTGTAAATTCCTTCAGTTCGTGTCCTTCCCTCTTAGCCAGAGCCCAATATTAACAGCCACAGGCAGCACTGTACCGAGGTATTTAGTTGTTTCCATGTTGCCTTACCCTTCCGTCTGTGACACGTCCTAGTTATTTTAGCGACTGGCCGCCACTGACCGTAACGCCATGTTGGCCGAGACAACTGTAGTCATGTCCAGCTGATATAAATCGTAGGCCCGTATACAGCGTCATTACCTTACAGAACACACCGCATGACAGCGGTGAAGGTAGTTGAGCCACAGCCGTTCCGTGAGATTATTGTTACTTGTCCTGAGAGCAGTTGCGTTTTGCCGGCCGAGGTGGCGGGTGGCATGTTTGCCGCTCTGTCCGTTCAGCGGGTGCTCTGTATTGCTCTGAATGCCGACGTGTCTCTCTTCCATTTACTGGCCGCTACAGTTATACCTTTATTTCACACAAATGTGTCTTAACATGCCGATTGGCTGTCATAACGTAAGGGAGGAAGTGTGCTTGCGTTTATCGCACATCCGTATTTAAATGTGCGTGGTAATTAGGTTAGGTCTTTCTGAACCAAGCAACATGCGTGCACCGTACAGAACAGGAGTGACTGACTCAGTGTGTACGCTGCTGTCGACGGCAGATGACATTACTGACCTCGTACAGCGTCAGTCTGTCTCTCACCTGCAATTGTCTGTCGGTGTGGGCAAATGGGGTGGCCGCGACATTTCCGCTTGTGAGAGACTTCCGGCAGAAGTTTTGGCACGCTGTCTGTACTGGTGGTTAGAAGTCAACAAAATCATGTGCATTTGTACATAACTGTTGTTGACACAACTTTTAATAATATTATTACTAATTGTTAGATATGTATAGTATATGGTAATAAAACAATAGTAATAATAATAAACCGTGTTGACGGCAGATGGCTGCTAATTCGTAATGCTATAAATCACAGCGGGATGTCTGAGATGAAAACAAATCATTTACCTTTTATGACTTGTAGCGAAGTTTATTAGGCCACTTGCTGTGATAAAATGGCTACCAGCAGCTGCTTGTAATGGCGACTGTAGGCGAACTGCTGAAGCAACGGATTCCTCTTACCGTCTGCGACATTCTATTGCATTTATCTTGAACACATGAATAGTCGTTTGTAAAGGATCCAAGTGCCTGGGAGTTTCTGTGCGCTTCTGCTGGCTTGCATCGAGGCAGTCTGACCATCGTCAGTGGGCAGGAGAAGCCATCCACAGCAGCGGATGGGAAGACGTAATGGAGAACAGAGCCTCGGAGTTTAGCAATGCCAGTTGCCATTTAGTTCATACTTGCACATTTGGTTTGTCCCTCAGAAAGTGTAAGCTGTGGGACGTGTGAAATTATTAATTTTATCACAGTAAAGGTAAAGGTCGCCCCATGATAACCAATTCAGGGACAGAGGGTGGGGCGGAGTTATAGCATAAACCCATTCGAGACTCGGTACTAGTAAGAGGTGAATGTCAGCGTCACGCTTCGACCGCTTTGTCCCGAGAAATACCCGGTACTCGTTTTATAGGATGCCGGGTGGGCCAGTCTGGACCGGTGCGGAAACTCTTGCCTTCACCGAGATTCGATCCCTGCACCGCATAGTCCGCAGCAAGTTGCTGTACCGACTGAGCCATCCCGGCCGCCAGTACTATTACTCATCTGATGTCATATAACAAGTTGTCACAATATTCACGCGCTACTCCGCGGCCTCTTAATAATAATAATAATAATAATAATATAACTGAAAATGGGCTATCACCTGGTGGCAGTGGTTATTATGCATGTACATAAATATGAAATAAGGATCTAAGAAATTTAAGTCGAGAGGGCTACATGAGAAGCAGGCGGTAGCAACTTGGAGTCTTGGAAACCATCTCAGCATTCGCTTATAGACACAGGGAAACGAAGAAAAACCTGTGCCAAGGTGGCCGGTCACAGGACCTTCCGGATACTGACTTCTAGCCAGCAGTCCGGCATCTAAAGTATGTGAGACAGCAATAGTGAGATGATTCTCGAAAAGTTCCGAAAAGGCATCTCAGTAGACATTGCAGTATAGGCCTACTGGCAAGCAGCGCTGCCATCTAGCGATGTGCTGTGAACTGTCGCCAAGGTGCACAGTGCTGCACCCTCTGAGCAGCATCGTGCACTGCCATCATCTGCGGCAGTTAGTAATTGCCGCTTATTCTGCCTCCTAACATGCATAGCAACAATCGAAGACGTTTCGATGTAAGGTTAAACGAAATCTCGTACCCAGTCGTAGTCATCACTTTGCAGCGTCTGATTGATTATCTGAATGTTTACTGTGGTGTAAGATATTGTACTGGACTGCAAAAATTCCAGTTCAGTTAAACGCGCACCGCACGTGTATACTTCGTTGTCAGCTCTCACTGCAGACCACACTCATTCAGGAGAGCTGCTTTCCGACTGCAGCCGATTCACATAGCACTTTGAGCCACATTTTGTGTTCTGGCTGCACACCGTGCATACCGACACTCTTCCTGGCACTGTCAGTTGCCAACAGATATTTTCAGTCCATCTTCCCGTTGCTCAGAAATAATGCAAATAAATAACAGACAACAACCACGTCAGGGTGACGCTGGTTGTACCACAAGAGTGCTGACACCCTTCTGTGTTTAGCAAGTTGCTAGCGAAAATGTTTTGATTCGCAGGAAATGAAATGTGCAGTACTTGAGAAAATTACTTGACGAATAACTTCATAGCGAACTTCATAGTATTCTGTCGTTTTAATGTGATGATTCTGAAGCACTGTGGTTACCGTGTGTACCATCTGCATTGCCCACAGACCGCACTGTGGTTACTATTTGTACCATCTGCATTGCCCACAGACCGCACTGTGGTTACCATGTGTACCATCTGCATTGCCCACAGACCGCACTGTGGTTACTATTTGCACCATCTGCATTGCCCACAGACCGCACTGTGGTTACCGTGTGTACCATCTGCATTGCCCACAGACCGACACTGTGGTTACCGTGTGTACCATCTGCATTGCCCACAGACCGCACTGTGGTTACCGTGTGTACCATCTGCATTGCCCACAGACCGACACTGTGGTTACCGTATGTACCATCTGCATTGCCCAGAGACTGTACCTACAGTTCTCCGAGTCAGAAATTAACCGCTTTCTCTTTGCACTGGACATGCCACTAGACAGCACCCACTGCGAAAAACTCATAATCGACCGGACGACATTACTGTGCATCGTAAAACACCAAGCGTCAACATGATTATGAACCTTCGGTTGTCACACACGGCTTGGAATTGCCAGCCCATCTTATCAATTGCTGTCGAACGTGTGTCCTTCAGATGAAACAGACCTGACTTCGTTTAGCCCTTGGACCGACCGTAAGATCGAGCGATTGGCCACTGCTACTTTTCGTTGTTGCAGCAGCCACAGTTGGCTGTCAGCATAACGTGACGTTGTCAGGTGCACATAATTATGCAAAAGTGGGTCGGTAACAGTTTCAGATTCAGTGTGTTTTTCAGGACGATGCTAATAAATATGGAGTGTGATGTTTTATTTAACGCGTTGCGCATGATGTGTGACAGTGTTGGTCCCAGCACACAGACAGACAGACACGTGGGACACCTTCGTCAAGGGTAAAACTGACTACCAAGTTTATTTACCAGTCATGACGACGGCAGATGGTCTGTATGCAGTACAGCAATAAAGTTCGCGTCCTTCTTGTGTGTGTGACGTCAGGCTGCCGCCGCGGTCTAAATGAGTTCTGCGCTCTTCTGTGGCCTTACACAGCCTAGACTGGTAGTTATGTACAGATGTTGCGGAATTGCTTGACCCTTGAAGATGGGACCAATGGGTTGTCCCGAAACGTCGGTAAATAACTACCAGTCTACCCTGCGTAACATCCCAGGAGAGCGCAGATGATTTCATTGCAGGCTTGCACGGCCGTCCGAGTGTGTCGTCATTCTGATTATGTTTTGGTGAAGGTGCTTGAGTGGGGGGACATTGCTGGTTCCTTACCGCGGTATAAACATTGTCGAGAGGATAATGGGAAATGAGAAGGGCTGAAGGCAAGGGCCCAGAGAGATGTGGTGGTGGTGTCATTGTGGGCCATCGGACAATAACCGGTTCGTTCACACGGCGCGAAACCAGAAGCACGTAGCATGAGGCCATTAGTGCTGCAGCAGTGGCGAGATAGTTGTGTTGGTATAAAGAGTTAAGGTACGTGGGTCTGTTGGTAAGGTATCGTTTAAGGTACGTGTGCCTGTTAGTAAGGTAAAATTTTCTCCGAGAAAGTCAGGAAGGCATTTGGGGGAGGGGGTTATAACTCGCTTCACACGTAACCTGTGTACTTGAAGTGGGTGGAGAGCTTCGCACCCTGACCACTTTGCTGTCTGGAAAGGGCTCCGGTGCCGATCAGGACGAGGGGAGTAGGGCAATATTTGTTGCCCTTGCTAGGGGTCGAAGGACGATTCGTCGGCCGTCCTGCCCTGTTAGTGGAGGACAGTCCATTGTGTAGATATAGCCAGTAATAATCAGCACGGCTGTGTGTTTATTATAAAGTAAAAAGCTAAATGTTCCAGTTTCACAAGACCATCATGCTGCATGTGAAGAATTTATACAAGCAAGAAAATTAACTGTAAAGCCTGTAAACTGTACTTCACGGGAGATACTAGATTATTGTTATTGGAATTTACAGTTGTGTACATATTGTCTTTATTACGTGCTTCATTATGTTGGGAAGTGTGTGTGTTTTGTTTTGTAACGTTACTACACTGTAACATTTCTGTTTGCTGCTGTTCAATATGTTCACGCGACTATCTGATGAAGTTTCAGTAACAGATAACAAAATGGTTACTTCTAGCTAATTAGTACGTCATTCTAAGTTTCCATTATGATGTGTGCAGTGTGTAGGACATGCACAGGGTGCCAGTTCCGGTGGATTGAACTGCCACTGTGGGATTTCGTCGCATCAGGTTGTGTATTGTGTTAAACACTACACATCGGTAGCAGCAACGTTCGGTGTGGTAGATATTGCACTGAATGTGTCAGCGGGAACTTCTACCGTGAAGCACGCGTGGTTTGGCATTTTGTTTTCTTGCTTGTATGAATTATTGACGCCCAGGCTGACGATGGACGATGTAGCTCTGTAGTTCGTAATACACACACACGTGTTGCTATTGTCAGTGGCTATAAGACTTGCTCCCCTCCGGCACTACGCCATCTGAACACGCACAGGCCATATTCCTCTTCAGTGTAATGGGCAAAATCGTGTTCTTAGGTCGGACTAATAAGCATGTCAAAAATATGGCGCAGGTTCAGGTCTTTGGCTCAGGCGGTGACACGACGTCACTGCATTCGCGATTAAATTAAAAGCAGATTGAATTCAAGGAACTGTTGTTGCTGATCCTCGCTTCAGAATATGTTGTGTGCCCTTCTGCTGTCAGTAGTCAGTCTGCCTAGTAATTTGGAGGGCCAGGGATATTCAAAATGGCCTCGCACATGGTGATAACTGAGTGGTATTGTTTGGCGAACTGCGGATTAGCAGAACTATCGACTCTTTCTGAAAAACTATCTGCTCCACCGGGTTTCAGCACGTCGGTGTGTTGGTTTGAGGGCCCCCAGATGGTTCTCTACTGCCACACATTCTTGTCTGCTTATGTTGTCCTCTCCACTGAAACTGTTGGTCGACTTTGCCTTCGCCTTCAGCACTTCCTTGTGAATCATACGTTTCATTCATCCAGTCAGTCATTTTCCTAGCCTCAGAACTAACAAGTGGCCGTTACATAAACAAATAATGATTTCAGTCGTGGGCAGTGGAGCCCTAAATTTCAGAATCGCTAATGCAGTGTGTCTAAATTTAACAACATGCTGATGAAACGTGACATCGTTACAGGATGAGAAAGAAGACATGAAGTCTCCAGCTTGAAGACGGAGTATGCGATTGTTTGCTGCCCATTAGAGGCTCAGAGAGCAACAGACGAATATGGAGCAATGGTGGAACTGTGGGTAGCAGGGGCAAACCGAAGAAACACTTAATAAAACCTGCTGTGCTTGTCGCTTCGATCGCCATGTTGTTTGGAACTGAACTCGAAGATAACGCGTGGGAACCCCCATCTAAATGTCGGTGCTTCTGAGCTACCTGGACTGAATAACTAACAAACAAACATGTGTCTGTTTATACAAATTTTGTATTATTGGCGTCTGCTTCCATTATGTTAGTTCAATACGACGATAACAAAAGCAGACTCCGTCGTTGTACTCTGAAGAGTGTGTAGGATTGCCTGCTCCTTTCTTGTTGCCTTCCAGAGAAGTCATGTCTTTGGAAGTTGATAGAGCGCTTATTAATAGCACAACTGACAGTAAGTGAAGTGTTTCTTCAAGAGAGGTCAGGACTGAAGGGCTGTTGATAATACGCCCGTCACCATTCTGTTCGAAGAGACCGGCCGACTGCCGGAGGTACCACCTGGCACCGACAGTAGCCTGCGTACTATTGGACGTAGTGCAAGGAGTGGATTGTGGTCGTGCTATACACACGTCGTCATATTTACAGCATGGATAGCTTAGTGGACATAATGACGCGGTTGTGGACTTTAGGGTCTAAAAATCGAGGTTCGTTTCCCGGCGGGAGAGGAGATAATTATTACTTACTTCCTTACTTACTTAGTTACTTTACTTACTTACTTACTTTACTTACTTAGTTACTTTACTTACTTACCTACTTACTTACTTCCTAACTTAGTTACTTTACTTACTTACTTTACATACTTACTTACCTACTTGCTTACTTACTTACCTACTTACTTACTTACTTCACAGAGTCTCGACAGGTTCTGAACCCCACACAAACCCCATCTACTCGGGGGCTGTCGCCGGGGTAGAGCGGCCGGAGAGTGAGGGTGATCAGTCACCTGCATCTTGTGATGAAATTTAGTGTGTGCAGTAATACCCTCGTATCCATAGTGGTGCTTAGTTAAGCACACCGAGTACTTTAGTTTCGTCTGTAACTTTGTAGGTTCTAGGTTATTAGTTGCCATTAATGTGCTGGGCAGTGCCCAATGGTCGAGGTAGTTTGAAACACACTGTACCTGCCCCTGATAACTAGTTGTCAATAAAGTTATTGACAGTCCTTGTTAGTTGGGTTCGCAAAATTGCGAAAAGCACTTATTAGCTTCGTCATGTCTGTCCGCGTGGAACAACTCAGCTACCACTGAACTGATTTTCATGAAATTCGATGTTTGAGTATTTTTCGAAAATCTGTTCAGAGAAGTCAAGTTTAATTAAAATATGACCAGAATAACGGTACACTACTGTACGTGAAGGCCACTGTTCGTTTATGATAACAGCTCGCTCAATTCTTCTTAGGATGAGAAATGTTTCAGACAAAAGTTGTAGAGGAAGTCAAAACACACATTTTGTGTTCAATAATTTTTTCCCGAAAATCTTGCCTTTTGTGAGATAATGTGGAAAAAGATAGTAGAGCCAGACAAGCCGCAGATAACAATATTGTAGATCACATGCGTGTTGCGTGCTGGGTACCTAACACTACAGACAAATACTCGGCTATGGGATACTTGTTGCTTTTCCACAGCAACAGTGGTTATGAGAACGCGCCGCAGTGTTACGTTGCACATACAACGGCCGTCTTCGTTCATTGCCGTTCCCGGACCAG
>Ga0136643_10008226_pt1 | contig 15218 bp, 14 predicted proteins | sample TergutLab28metaG_FD_96883 | JGI IMG/M metagenome (GOLD analysis project Ga0136643, IMG submission 96883) | Labiotermes labralis P1 segment gut microbial communities from Petit-Saut dam, French Guiana - Lab288 P1 (version 3) (version 3) | ecosystem: Host-associated > Arthropoda: Insects >... | reverse complement strand
GGTAGGCACTCCAAGGTGAGCCCAACAGTGTGTACAGTAGTAGGCACTCCAAGGTGAGCTTAACAGTGTGTACAGTCGTAGGTACTCCAAGGTGAGCCCAACAGTGTGTACAGTCGTAGGTACTCCAAGGTGAGCCCAACAGTGTGTACAGTGGTAGGCACTCCAAGGTGAGCCTAACAGTGTGTACAATGGCAGGCACTCCAAGGTTAGCCTAACAGCTGTGTACAGTGGTAGGAACTCCAAGGTGAGCCTAAGAGTGTGTACAGTGGTAGGCACTTCAAGGTGAGCCTAAAAGCTGTGTACAGTGGTAGGCACTCCAAGGTGAGCCTAACAGTGTGTACAGCAGTAGGCACTCATTCTGCAAGTCATTTTCAATTAAAAATACCTTCTGAATGTGTGAAATCAAGATTACAGGACCACACATGGGAACAGTATTAGTGTTCTGTGACTATCCATCCATCCGACAGTGAGAGAGAGAGAGAGATGAAAAGAGAAATAAAAATGAAATCAAAAAGGAAAGCAATGAATGCCAATATTTCACGCTCCATGCCTGAAATGGTGATGGCAGAAAACTGAATCTGCAACAGTGGGAGCCAATGCTGATTTTATGACAAATATTAGTAGGAACAAAAACACATGTCATGATGACATTCCTTTACAGTAATGACTGCAGAAACAATCAATGCTGTTGTCTTCCAGCACAAGAGTCAGCACCTACCAATGCGTATCACAATACCAGAACAGCTTCGCACTCAGCCATGGTACACACAGCCTTTTGTACCTAATTCAAATGGGCTCACACTTTGAGGACCAAAATTAGCCTACACTATGCACAACGATTCAGTTCATACCTCAAAGCAGTGCAGCATGCCTCCATTAGAACTACTGATTTGTTGATCTTGTATATGGAAATTATCACAAGATTTTTCTGGTCGCCTATGGTGACCAGCGAACAACAGTTTCGAGCCCGGGTGATGGCAACTATATCCTTGCACATGTACAAGCCTTCCATTTCTGAAGACATTAACTGTCTGGAGAGTGTGGAGAAATTTGAGCTCTTTAAAATATACAATTGTCAAACTCAGGCTTTTAAGCTGTAATAGATGCAAACCCACACACACTTTGGTCTGCCTCGATCAAACACCAATTCACACAATACATGCTACTGCAAACAAAACAACACTAAAAGTCGACAGATTTCTGGACACACTTCTGGCCAGTTCCTGGTACTGTATGCATTGTGCACAATGCTAAACTGCACACAAAGTGTACCACAAGCTGCCCGAGCCATCAGCAAGGGACAAGCACCATGTTTATGTACGTCATCTCATTATGTGTAGGTTTAAAGAATTGCTGCGCTTTTGACAAACAGCACAACTTATTGACTTTACAACACAGTGCCTACAGTTTTGTTGTAAACACAGGCTACCTCAAAAAACACAAGGATACTGTGACCAATGGCACCACCTGTGGATATAACTAAATGTGGAATTCTATGTTTTTACACATCTTGTTTTGCACTTACAATTATATACATGTATCACTGCCTTGTGTTTTGCTGTTTCTATTAAATTCAGTCTACTGGTATATATTTTGTAAAAATTTAAGATTCCCTAATGTGACTACAGTAACTTCAAACTTAAAATTTCTTTACAAGAATATTTTGCCTTCTGTCCATTTGTTGTGTTGATATTTCTTGTTTATTACTGATAATATAAGCCTACCTCTGTTTTGCAGTCTCTGTACAATGACTCATACATATAGCAATACTAATTACTATACTATTATTTATGTTCATTTAGCCACCACCACTTAAAAGATACAGTTTCTAAAACCAGAGCTGTGACATTAATTTTCTACTAAAGCTGTCCTTCTTATGTTACCTACCATATCTCATTCTTATGTGTCTTGCTTTTTGATATTATGTGAGAGATCTATCACCTTTAGTCATTTTGTCAATTATAATTAGTTACTGGAGAAAGAGTATTCATTGTTTCTGACAAATTTTATCACGAGAGGATATTTTAATTTGCAGGAGAAAGGATCTTGTGTTTAAACAACTCAGATTTTATTTACCCATCAACTAATTATAAATTAAAAAGGACTACAGATAACGGATCCACCATATAATATGAATTAAAAATGATACATGAGAAACATAAGTAATGAAACTTTCGTAGAAAACTGTGGTATGTGAGAAATGGACAACTGTTTAGTTACATCCAAAGACACTGTCATTGATCAAAACATCCTTGTAACTTTTTAGATGGCCTGTAATGGAGGTGAAACATGACCAATGGATTGTACGATAAATCAGCCTTGTGATTCTCCACTGCAGAATATAAGTAGTAACTACCAGGACATCTATAACCTAAATTTACCATAAATCTACATGTACATTCCCCTTCTCCATTGTCTTAAATTTTTCACTTCCAACTGAAGTAAATACCGACATACTTTTTCTGATAACTTGCATCACTTTACTCAGTGATGCACATGATGGAAAGCAGTGCAGTGCTCACTGCTATTCCAGTTTGCCATGAGTCAGGGTCCACATTATTCACCATACAGGAAGCCACAAGAAAAGTGACTAGATACAACTGTCAAACAAACTAGTGTCCCTCCATTTTTTCATATGTTGTTAGAACCATGGAATAAAGTGTACTGCAATCAGACACACATCCACTTCTTCTATTCAGACAGATGCTACTGCGAACATTTAGTGGTTTGCACAGATATTTCACAATAAACCCCAGACTTGAGGATTAAGGTTTTGTGTCATGCGATACTGTGTTGCAGTGTTAGTGGTTTTCAAAATTTCAAACGAATGATTGCCTGCATCTTCTCTGGTCAGAGAGACCAAGAAGAATGTTTAATTCATAACATGGCAAAGCACAAATCCAGTGACACAGCATCACATCTCAGAAGAACTGAATCCTCAGACACACTACTGTGGAAACCACATACCAGTTTCTAGAACAAAACCTGACTTCCACTGGCTGCTTGCAACATGAATGTTTGTATCATGTACTAATATTCACATCATTACACAAATTTAATGACAAAAACAGTGGCTCTCTGAAACAGATTCTATGAATGATTTATTCTACAGGGAGGACCAGAAGTCACTACACCCCTACCGAACTGACCACGTGGATCTGTATGTGTGTGTACCATGTGCTGCATACAGTGCACCATGGAATTTGGTGTGTGCATACACTGACAAACATTGCCACACACCACCTTCAAATTTCACAGTACATCACAACACACAGTGCACATACAAATCCACATATCTACATGGTAAGTAAGTCAGTGTACAGTGGCTTTTTGCCCATCCTGTAAAACAGCAGCACTCACATTTGTTCAGTCCAATTGCAGTTACTCTCTCTGACTTCCTCACAACATCAGAGACATAACCTTAACATGACTCAGATTGACTCACCATTAATTTAATGATGCTGTTGGCAGCTTAGCCTATATAGCATCAAATGGGATGATAAGTGAAACAATGCTGCAATGGCCTAATTTGATATATTATTTCACAGTCTTCATGGAATGAAGGAATGAAGTCAGCCACAATAAATGTTACATGTTGTGTGTTACTGAATAACCAGATAACAACACACACAAAAAGGGATACAGATGCAGTTTCAAAATAAATCTTTAATAAATACATAACCCTTGAAAAAGAAATTCCAATATCACATTCAGTGTTACGTCTCCTAACGTTATACATATACATTAAATAATCCTGTGAAATATTTGATAAGTAAGATTAAAAAATTAAGCAGTTGGGTGGCATGCCTCTGTTCACATTTCTGTCAGTATTTATATCACTGTACTGTCAATACAAAAAATTCAATCGCATGTTTTACAAATTGTTTTGCTTTTGATAGTTTTAAATTCTTTACAATACATACAGACTCAAACAACACAAAGACGACTGCAAACTGCTGCATTATGTTCCACTATTTAACAAAAGAAAAAAAAAAGCCTTACCCTGTCAGTCTCAATACAACTAACTTTGTGTATTCATTGCAATACTCACTCAACTACATCACATTTTGGCAATTATTTTACCACCATTAGGCATACTTTACACACAACGACAAACTGCAAATGCACTCGAGTTAAATTATTCCATTCCCAACGGCACCACAGCCCGGGGTGGGCCTCGGCCTCCTTCAAGAGTTTCCTCCATCATTCCCGGTTTAGGGTGACTACTGTCCAGTTTCTACACCCTAGCTTTGCTGCATATTCATTCACTCCATCTTCCCAGCGCAACCTGGGTCTCCCTCTGGGACACTTTCTTCCTGGCTCACTGAGGAGGACTCTCCTGGATAAATCATTGTCATCCTGGCGTATGACATGTCCTGCCCGTCTCAATCTGCTCAATTTGCAGAATTTCACAATGTCATTCTCACCACACAATTGATAGAGTTCTTGGTTAGTTCTAATTCGCCATCTTCCCCCATCAAACACTGGGGAGTTAAATTACAGAATACCAAAATATATAATTACAAAGCTTCAAAACTGTCACTTGAACATATGTTTGTAGGATATTTATGATGGGACCAGAATGAATGTTTCAACAGCTCATATTGAGGAGAATCAGACATCATATCTTAACAATAATAACTCCAAGGACACGACTGACACAAACTCTGTAATAGCTTGTAGTGTGGGCAAAGCTACTTTACCCAAATGGGATAAGAAATGTTTAAAATAAAAAAATGAGGATTTTTTATGGTATTAGAAACAAGTGAAAAAGGCAAAAAAAGTAATAACCTAACTATTAATCATCAGAACATAAGGAGTTTAAATAAGAAAAAAGATGAATTAAACATTATGTTGCAGGAAAATCAGGGTAGACCACATCTCATATGCTTGAGTGAGCATCATATGGGGAAAGAGGAGATGAAGGATTTTTCATTTCCGGGATACAAACTAGTCAACTGTTTTTGTCGTGAAACATATTCTAAAGGAGGAGTTTGTATTTTAGCCAGAAATTATATAATTTATCAAGCAATTAATCTAAATAAGCTATGCAATGAAAAGGTCTTTGAAATAAGTGCAGTTACAATACACACATGTTCTACAAAAGTGATTCTCTGTTGTGTGTATAGATCTCCCTCTGAAAATCCAAATTATTTCTTACAACATTTAGAAAAACACTGAAACTTATATACCAACCATCTCCCTGGTAATATGCGGAGACTTAAACATAAACTATCTCACAGAAAGTTCAGTGAAGCAAAACCTAGAATCAATAATGAAAACTTTTAACCTAACACAAGTAGTTACATTTCCAACAAGAATATGTAATAATAAAGAAACATTAATCGAAAGCATATTTTTAGATAATGCAAAATTCCAGAATCTATCAGTTCATTCTTTTGATAGCGGCCTATCAGATCATGTTGCACAAATTCTCACTCTGAAAAATATAACAGTCCCACTTCAAAAATATACACATACAAGTAAAACTAGAATAATGGATGATAAATCAATAGCCAACTTCAAGTCACATCTGAGGGAGGAAGCATGGGACTCAATCTATAATTCTGAATATGTTAATGAAATGTTTAACAATTTTCATTGTATCCTTCTAACACACTTTGAGAACAGCTTCCCCTTAAGGTATAAATCATACATAACCAACACAATGGCTGGATTACCAAAGGGATACAAATTTCCTGCCAGAGTAAAAGAAATCTTTATTTGATATATAGACACTCAAATAACCCTCAACTAAATGAATACTACAAGAGATATTGTGCCATTTTGAGAAAAGTAAAAAACTTGGCTAAAAAAATGTATTATGACAAACAGATAGACCTCTCCTCCAATAGAGTGAAGACTACATGGAAAATAATAAAAGACATCACTGGAAAAACACAGTCACCTGTTACTAATATGAAAATAAAATCTGATGTTGGCATATTAACTAACATTAATGATATAGCAAAAGCCTTTAACATCTACTTCGCTAATATTGCTAAAGATGTAAATAACAATTCCAGTAACATGGATAAGGCATGGCAATCTTTAAAGAGATCTTACCCTGAAAGCTCTTCTGAGATGAAGCTAATACCGGTAACTGAAATCAAAGTAATTGATATAATAAAATCCCCTAAACATAAACATTCTTCAGGATATGATGGAATTTCAAATAATATTCTAAAACATTGCGTAAATTATATAAGTAAACCCATGACTTTCATATCAATTACTCTTTGATAACAGGGGTATTCTCAGATAGACTTAAATCTGCAATTATACTGCCCATACACAAGAAAGGAGATAAACTCATAATGTCAAATTTACTATTTACTATTATCTTGCTCAAAGATACTGGAAACAATACTGTTCAACAGATTGCATCAATATGTGCATACAAACAGAATCTTGGCTCCAGAGCAATTCGGCTTCAGGAAAGAAAGTAATATAGAAAAAGCCATCTTTTCTCTAACTGACAGTGTACTATCCTCACTAAACCTCCGACAACAAATGGGGGGGATTTTATGTGATCTATCCAAGGCTTCTGATTGTGTAAATCACATAATTCTTTTAGCAAAATTATGCCACTATGGAATTCGTGGAGTGAGCTTGAATTGGTTCAAAACTTATATTACTAATACGAAACAAAAGGTCAAAATTACAACACAAAATCTTAAGCATGAATCATTTTGTAGGTGGGAAACAATAAAGAATGGTGTACCTCAGGGATCGATCCTGGGACCACTTTTATTTGTTATATATGTGAATGATCTGTGTCGTAGTATCAACAAATTTGCTAGTCCTGTAATATATGCGAATGACACAAGTGTGTCAGTCTCCTCCAATAACTTGAAAGATTTGCAAACAAAAACTGACTCTACACTATATCATATCTCTGATAGCTTTTCATTCAATGGATTAACCTTAAATATGGAAAAGACAAATATGGTAAAATTCTGCACTAATCACTCCCTAAATAATCAGCAACAATGTCCCATTGATAATTACTTAATCAATGAGGTTACAAATACCAGATTCTTGGGGTTAGAATTAGATAATAATATGAATTGGAAAAATCATGTTGCTAAAATTCTACCAAACTTGAGTAGGGCCTGATATGCTGTCAGAGCCATGTACTCCTTTAGCAGCTTGAACACACTTAAAATGATTTATTTCACTTACTTTCATTCGGTAATAAATTATGGAATCATCTTCTGGGGAAATTCCTCAGACAGCAATAAAATATTTTTGGCTCAAAAGAAAATAGTAAGAATTATGACCGGTTCTAGGCCCAAAAGCTCCTGCAAACCACTATTTTGATCATTAGGAATACTGACTATAACTTCTCAATATATTCTATCTTTAATGAAATTCTTACTAAAAAACCAGGAAAATTTTACATCCAATACTGAGGTTCATAATATTAACATGAGAAATAAATTTAAATTGCATAAACCTATAAGTAATCTTACATTATATCAAAAGGGAGTGTATTATATGAGTATTAGGATCTTTAATAAGCTACCTGATTGTATTGCAAGATTAGTAGAAAAAAAAGGTGTTTTATATCAACTTTAAGATAGTACTTGGTAAGTAAATCTTTTTCCTCTCTAGAAGAATAGTTTGATGATTAATATTCTTATAGGAGATCAGTTTGGCACTCTCAGGATCAAGATAAGGATATTATGAATATAATATTTTACACTATTGTCTGTTGTTTCTTGTATTGTTCTTAATAATGACCGATTATCATTAATATACCTTTTATCTGACAGTGTTTCATATCTGAATGCCCCTTGTGGGATGTCATGGATTGATGAAATGTATGTATGCATGTATGTATGCATGTATGTAAACAATTTAAAAATGAGTTATACAGGTATGCTTTAAATAGCTCATTTTACTCTGTCAAAGAATTTTTGGAATTCAGCAGAGATAATTAATATGTTAATTATTCCTGTTGTAATTTGTATTGTATTATTTCATTATATTATGCACAGTATTTGATTTTGGAGACTGTAGTATTGACATCTGTTTATTGTACTGTATTGTGTTTTTTGCTGTGTTTGTTTGTGTATTATGTGTTTTTTCTGACAAGTTTCATGTCCGACTGTTGTATGACAGAATTTGTGGACCTACGAAATGATTTGTGTGCATGTATGTACGTATGTATGTATTGTCAGTGAATATTTTAAACACTTGTGGTGCTTCACTGTCACCACTGCCACAGATTCATCTGTATAACAGATGATGCAGTGGACTACCAATTATAAAAGATTTTAATTTATTTTGACCTTTATTGCAAAGATAATGAAGTTCTTGTCCTAAGTACCACTGTGACTACAGCAGTATATAGTGACAGTAAACAACCAAAAATGTCTATAACTTTCAACAATAATATAATCATATCATCATTATCATACAAATTTTTTTTTGTTTGAGCGATAATTTCAAAGAATCTACAGTGCAGATTAGTGTATTTTATAATTAAAATAAGTGCATTGCAATCTGTCATTTTGTGTGCGGTACACCTAATGGTGGCAAGTATTTGCTGAAACATGTAACAGAACTGAGCATTTCAATAAATACACAAAAAAATAAGTTGTATTACGACAGACGGACAACACACTGACAAAGCAAAATGACATTCAATCGAGATCAACAAGATCAATATATGTGAAATAACCTAACCGATTTATATGTTTATTGTTTCCATGTCCCCTCGCGGCACATATCACTGAATACGTACGATCCGAACACTCTGCGGTGTCCGATTCTAATAGATCTAAATCCGTTCAAACAAACCGTATCATACACTTGGCCCTTAAGCTTTCTTTTTTTCAGTTCCGGTTCCTGAAAATTTGACATTATTGGTGTTCGAACTTCAAGTCAGACTTCTACACATTTATTCCCCGATAACTATCTATTTGGCGGATGTCATATTGTGATTACTATCTCGCCAATCTGTCAATGTCATCATATACGTCACAGTAATACAGCTGAAAGCCTGAGTAAATTTTAACGTGACTTAACTCTCAATTGTAAGCACCGATTTTTTAAAAATCAAATTTACTTACACACTACACCCAAACGGAAAATCACAAAGGATATAAAACCCTGAGAAGTACAGGCACTTCCCATTACAAGTGTTTCTTATTGCGGTGTTAACAGCTACGACACAAAAGTAATTTATAATTAATATGGAACATTTCTTTATACATACGTGGCTTTGCTCCACACAGTTCTGCAACAACAAAACTATATACACGACTTGTAAAGTACCACCAGTCACTCTTAACACACTCGCGACTAACAAACGACACACTCTACAGCCTACTAATCATTGGTCTTGACCACGGATTACAGTCCAGTCCACAGTACATAACGTGGATCAGCGAGTTGCGTCACTGTTAATCCGTGATGGAAATGTCTCGTCCTTCAGATGGGGCTACCGTCTGAACACCCGCTGCAGGCAGTAGAGAGTGCAACTGCTTGTATAGGCGACTTGGAGAACTACCTTCATTAGACTTCGATATTACAATCGTTAACACAGTCACTACTACTTCTGTAATTGTAAATAAATGAAGCCGTCCATGCCTCCCCCTCAATCCCACTTCTTGAAGATTCGTTTTAATATTATACTCCCTTCTACGCCTGTGTCTTCCAAGTTGTCTCTTTACCTCAATTTTATCAGCAGGCACTTCTAGTCCAATCTCCTTAATAACGACTGCCAAAACTTCTGTGTTTTTCTTTATAGTATGTATGCTTCCACCCAATATATTAACATCATCAGCATAAATCAAAAGCTGATGTGTACTGTTTAATTTCAAGCCATTCTGGTTTGCCTGAACGCTCTTAATGGCATATTCTAAACCATCAAACAAAATATCTGACACATATTACTCATATATTTTTCCTGGCACAAGCATGTACCCAGTAATTAGTGTGTTTTGCAAATGATTGCCCTGAGGATTGCAGAACTGAACCAAAACGTGTCATCTGTGTGAAGAAAGTGTTCTACTCTAATTCTAATGCTGACTCTTGATTGCAAATGTTACTAATATCCATCATGAGCTACAGGGTAAATATGTATGCAGTTATAAATTACAAGTATTGAAACCAGAATTTTCAAGAAAATATTTGAGTCTAGGAGGAGTGAAGTAAATGAGCCAAGAAGGATTTTTTAAGACAAGGTTAAGATGGATGCTGTGGTAATGGGTTATGAAGTAAAGTGGCTCAAAACTGTGTTTCATTATGGGCTCTAGTACTAACAGTGCATAATATTGACCAGATGACTGTCTAGCTGAGCTCCCTAACACTAAACACACCTGCAGTCAGTGCAGTGTGGTCACTACTAGACCCACAATCATAGGTGCAGTCACTGTAGATGTTTTTGAAACAGATACAGGGAATGCATGGTTTTGAATGGGCATTGCTGCCACCCTTCCCAGCTTGTGTCTTCAACTCCTGCCTCAACAGCTAGTAAGTGATCTGGTCACTACCATACTGCCATCAGAAAATGAGTGAGTTTATATTCCAGAAAACAAGGTTTAGGAAGATTTGAGAAGTTACTGAATTGCATACTGGTAGGTTAATTATGGAGTATTTTGTTTTTGAAGGTTGTCAAAATTAAGTTCCACAAACCAAGCAAATCTTTATGCTTTTGATGATCTAAATGGAGACACTGCTACCACATTATATTGCTGGATGGCTTTGTGAGGAAAATGACAGCAGTTACAGCAAGTGAGACACTGTTTCATTTTTGTTGGCATGTTGGTTAATTTTACACCACAGAAGTATTAAAGCGTAACATAAAATTTTGTAATCTCTCATCATTTTCACTTTTATGCTCCTCTCTGCAAGAGTTCTTCTGTTTTCATGGTCAAGTTCAAAATTAAGAATGTATTTCATATAGTTGCTATCTAGATATTTCCATTTCTGACTTCTGAAAAGCTGTGCTCTTAAAACATGTCTGTACACAGATTTTAAGGTTTGTTATTTGAATGGCACCAGCAGTGCTCACAATCGAAAGTCTGGTATATCTGTGTTGTTCAAAGGAGGCTTTCAAAATTAGTCAGTATGAAATTTATGAAGTTTGAAGATCTTGTAGCAGTATTGCTGAAAATTGAAGTCTTTTGAGATATGACACTGTGTCATTATGCGGGTAGTCCGTGACGTGTCAAAAGGTCATATTATGTTTGAAACGTTAGAAACAACTCGCTCAGTGACACAGTGTTGTACCTCAGAACAAGTGTATCTTCAGCACTCCTGTCAGAACCTCAGGTTTCATGTTACATTTGTTTATTTTTTTGCTCTATTGTGTGTTGTTTGTGATTACTTCTAGTGTTTTTACCTGCAGTACCCCACTGTCACTTCATTTAATTTACAACTCAGTGCTCAAATCTGTGAGTATTCATGTGTTTAATGTAGCAATAAGATAAAAATTACAGAGTAACTTGATGGCCAGGCCACAATCTGCTGTAGAAGTCTTTATGCTACAGACACAGATTTGTTTATTAACCTTCCTAATCCACAATGTAATATGAACTTTTGCTCTTCACACTAAATTTTCAGCTCTGCCCACTGTACAGTGTCAATGACAAGGCATTGCTCGTGCCATGTATTGAATTATATGTGATTTTTCACAAATGGCAATTAATAAAAAAATTTTCATTGAAGGGGAAGGGAGAGTTATGAGTGCTAACACAGAGAAAATGAAGGGTTAATTTAGGTCTAAAATGCAAACATGTATGGGATTTCTGAGACAGAACTCTGGGGCTTGAAGGTATATTTATTGAGCTGAATGAAAAAGAAGATGGCAGGTAGTACCATTTAGTGGCAAAACAAGTGTCCCACTCAGCTTGAAGTATTGCCATGACACTGTTTGTCTTGCCATTGTTTCATGTGTCAATGTATGATAGCCACCAGACTACTTCCTAGTCACCAGTGTTGGGCTTAAGTGGCAACCATATAAGGGCAGAAGCACTGTGCACACAGCACTAAGCGTTTTCTGTCTTGTTCCAAAATGACCACAGTGACTGAAGCTATGAATGTCTTTGAACAGAGTAAAGGGTTTTGAAATAAGTACAACCCTGCCTGACGATGCCAAGGTGAGCATAATAGTGACTCACACACACACACACACACACATACATACATACACAAAAGACACAACAGAATTTCGCTCAATTCCACCTGTACCAAGAATACATGGGTTGCTGGTCATACACATCTAATCGGCCAGCTACCTCCTGTGCCAACTCTGCCAGGGTTGAAGCTGTCCTTGTGGGTCAAAAACAGTAGTAGGTTTTGCACAAATGAACAACCCTCTGTTTGTGTACTCTCTCTATTCTGTGAGTGTTAATAATGTTGGATGTGTATACATTAGGGCTAGTTATCCATGACATTACACTTCCAAATTTCAGTTAGTAGTACATATTATAAATTTTTTCATACATATTTTTTTCGTGATGACTTTCAGGACTTGTTACTCTCACCAAGATAATTTTTGGGCGATGAAATCACAGAATAAAACCACTTGGAAGACTTAGGCATATATGGTAAGATAAAGTTAAATTGTATTTTAAATAAATAGAATATGAGGGCATGGCTTGATTTATTTGTCTCTGGACAGAGACAAGTGGAGGGAAGGGTTCATGCAAACAAGTGTAAAATGTGGGGAATTTCTTAACTAACTCAAGAACTCTTAGTTTGTCACAAGGACTTTGCTACCCGGAGGTAGGCAGTCAGTTAGTTAGATAGTTAGTTAGTCAGTCAGTCAGTTAGTTAGTTAGTTATTAGTGAATTTTTGCATACAAACCTTGTATGTTCATTTGATACAATCACACTTCAGCCTGCAAATCCCTAGTTGGGCTCCTTATGTAGATACTGCAGTAAACGAAAAACTAAATATTAGATATGCTTGTTCAATTCATTATTTTGCATTCTACAGAAAGCATATTTGGAAAACAGGCCAGGGCACTGCCTTTCTGCCATGTGGGCTGTTGCCTCCCATATTGTGTCAGCTGTAGCAATAGGGAGACTGCAGAAACAGCATTAAGCATGTCACTGCCTAGTGCGCAGAACAACATGAAGGTAGCTAAGAAATCCTTGGAAATTGTGGCAGATTTCAAATATTTGGGGAGGATACTATTACATAAAAAATGCATGTATGAAAAACATTCAGAATATGAAATTCATGGAATGCCTTCTGGCATTCACACAAGAATCTTTTTCCTCCCTGTGTTCTACCCAAAAACATAAAGCTAAAAACTTGCAGAGCTTTAGTTTTGTCTCTTGTTTTGTATGGGTAGGAAACTTGATCTCACACATTAAGAGAAGAACACAGACTGAAGATGTTCAGGAGAGGGAGATATTTGGGCCTAAAGGGGAGGAAGTGACAGGAGCCTGGAGAATGCTGCATAATGAGGAGCTTTGTATTTTGTACTGCCAACTAAATAGTGTTAGAGTGATCAAACAAAGGAGGAAGAGATTGTTGGCACACATGACATATATGGGAAGAAGGGGAAACTTATACAGGGTTTTGGTGGGGAAGTGTGAAGGAGAGAGAACTCTTGGACCAACTGGGTCTGTATGGCATGATGATATTAAAATGGGTCTTCAAGTACTATAGTGATAGAGTGTGGAATAGATTAATTTGGCTCAAGATAGGGACAAGTGATGGGCTGTTGTGCACACCGTAATGAACTTTTGGGTTCCATATAATGTGAGGTATTTCTTGATCAGCTGAAGAAGTGTTTATTATCTTATCTGGAATGACTCTGCTGTAGCTGATTTAGTTAGTTAGTTGGTTTGTTTGTTAGCACTGGTTAACATTACAGGCCTACTGAGAATATGTGTTTTAGAATTAACTGTATCTGCATATAGTATAGGACAGTAATTGGTGCTGAACTCAGCATACACTAAACCCCCTTTTATATATCATGACAATGTTCACACTCCGGTATCTGCTTTATGTGTGTTCACATTTTCATTACGTGAAATTACATCTTGTGATCAAGGGTGTCTGTTTGCAATCAAGAACAACACTGTGAACTAACACAATAAGATACCTCTGACTGCACTTATGCACATGTTGTGTTCGTCCAGTTCTGTGCCATTAACAAAACTTTGAAGGTATTTGTAATTAGGAGACAAGAATTTTCATTCTACTTTAAAATGATAACATTAACATACAAAAGTGAAATATTACGTCAGTATCCATGCAGAACTTATTTCAACAATTTTGTCTCAAGTGAATTATCAACAATGATTAATACCTATCGTCAGTTATTGTGTATAGTCACGTCTGTAAGCTATTTCAGCTCTCATTGTGACTTTAAGTTATCTTTCTGAATTGAAAAAGCACACTTCTACTGTCTTCTGCTCCTTCCATAGAAACCAACCGTTCCTTCTCCGACAGTATCATCTTTGTCACTGCTACCATAATATCCTCCTCTATCCCACACATCAACAAAACCACCTCTGTTTGTATCATATCCTGGCTGGTACCCTCTGCTGCGTCCTTCAAAGCCTCGAACTTTATTTCTGTTATATATCCCATGCCTGTTGTCATCAAATCCTTTATGGTTGATGTAACCACTTCTGGCTGAGTTGTAGCTTGATACACCATTGTTGTCATATGGATCTCCTCGTGGGAAGCAGTCTTGTGCTGTAAGAAATGCCATCTGGCCTACAATATGTAATGTCTCTGAGATTTGGGGTTTACATAGCAGTAGTGTAGACGATTTGTGTGCTGTGTCATGTAACACTGTGTTGGTGGATTTGGTGTCTGATGTTGTAACAGAATGTCTTGCCTCCACTCTTGACAACAAAGTCTCTGCATACGTTTGAAATGTCAATAACTACAAATCCGGCAACACAACGTCACATCACAGAACATCTGAATCCTCTGTTTCATGTCTGAGAAAAGAAGAGTAGATCAAGTTCAGGGAACGCTTGCTAATGATCAGTTCTGGATCATTCAGCTTGGCATGTAGATGTATATGGGAAGTTACACACTATGCACTCTACGAGTTGGTATGTTGTTCCATGCAGGTATGAAAGGCAGTCTCTGTCTGCAGGTCTAATTGAAGAACATAGACACAGAAACTTCGAGAATTGAGTGCCTAGGGAATTGTTTAGGCCTAAATGGGGGGGGGGGGGGAAATTTAGGGTGGGGAAAAATAAGGGAAAATTCAAAATGTGAAACCTTT
>Ga0136643_10008223_pt1 | contig 15221 bp, 9 predicted proteins | sample TergutLab28metaG_FD_96883 | JGI IMG/M metagenome (GOLD analysis project Ga0136643, IMG submission 96883) | Labiotermes labralis P1 segment gut microbial communities from Petit-Saut dam, French Guiana - Lab288 P1 (version 3) (version 3) | ecosystem: Host-associated > Arthropoda: Insects >... | reverse complement strand
TCTCGGGGGTAAAGAGCGGCCGGGGCTTGACGCTGACCCCTCACCCCCTCCTAGTGTCGTGGTCAAGAAAGAGTAGAGCAATACCTCTACTTCCCCTATGGGCCGTACGGCCTGTACAGAGCCTCACTGCCTGTACAGGGGTGCATTTTACCTTTACAGGACGACTGTGAACGGAATTTGGAGAGAGCCATGAGGACTTAAATAAACAACAGTCGTTCGTATGCATCATGATTTCAGATGACCGACATGCTGGTAAAGGTAAAGTTCACCCAAGAACAGTCCACGAAGGCCCAGAGGGGGAGTAGAGGTAGAGCTCTACTGTTTTCTTTAACCTCGGCGCTAGAAGGGGTGGGTGGTCAACGCCACGCCCCGGCCGCTTTACCCCCGGGAAATACCCGGTACCTATTGTACAGGAGGCTGGGTGGGCTCCAGGGCCGTTCTGGACAGGTGCGGAAAATCTCGTCCACACCGGGATTCGATCCCCGGACCGTCCAGCCCGTAGTGAGTCGCTATACCGACATACTGGTAGACTGTAATTGGTGCTGAGGAATTTTGTAGAACCGAGAACAGGTCGACCGTCTACAGCAGCATGGCGTACAAGTGCGATGTAAATATCGTGATGTAACTCAGAAGTAAACAACACAAAACACACCTGAATAACAAGTATATTAACATAATTTATGAAACCACGTGACTGCAAATTTCTTGGTGCATTACTGTAGCTAAAAATGAACGTAACGACACTGAATGCAATGGGGAGAAAAAAGTCAAACATGAATTTTCAATACAAAATCGGAACGTGATTTGTTTTAGTGTTTAACGAAATTCAACGGCTCGGAAAATACAGCGCCGAACTCTATGGTTGTTCGTAAATTACAGAATGGACAGGATGTGGAAGAGAGGTCGTGGCCCACTCACAGACATAATCCTGGAATTTACCCGGTGGGACTAAAAAAAATAATGAGAAACTTCAGTTAGGGTTGTCATCTGTAGAACGAAATTTGCAACTCGGAACTCCACACACGCGGTGCTACAAGGCGCTGTTAGATGATATCGAATACGATTAAGAAAATACATTCAAGAAACATACTTTCAAAAATCCTTACTTTCTGAACATTTACAAAAGTGCACAAACCACCATGCTAAGGAAGATTATTCTGCTTCAACTTTCAATTACATTTTTAAAGGTAAGGTTTTTCCTCTGAACACCATGAAGGCACATTGGGGAAATGGGATATATATCCACTCATTCCTAACTTTAGCTCTAAATGGTGTGATGGTTAGCTTCACGCTCCGGCTACTAACCGCGGGGAAGGAGAGCCCCCCACTGAACAGGAATCTGGGTGTAACTCAGAGCCAATATGGAAGCCTTGGAAAAAATGAATACTTCTTGCAGCTGCCGGAAATCGAACTGCGATTTGTCGATCGTCAAGCCCATAAGCCTAGTTACTTCACCAATGATCCAATTATTCCGCACAGGCATACAATCCTGTAACACTTGCTAGCTGCGTCACGCGGGTCGTGGCTAGTAATTACTGAGGCGAACAGTGTTCAACAGATGGCAGTAATGCGAAATTCTACATCACTGCCATCTTACGGCGATTATCGTCCCTCCCGTCTACATCAACACTAATCACGGATATCAAGCTGTTCTGTGATCCATATTTGTACCGACGTGACTACAAAACAATTTCTGGTTGTGACGCCGTGCAGTCTCACAAAAATAGTTAACACCGGTTCACATCACAGGTGACCTTCATACAAACTATACTACCAACACGGCAATATCGACACGGGTATGGTAATTTTTAAGATAACCTGTAATTGTGTTGCAATACAAATAAACGACATTGAATAAACACCATATTAGGATAAACGTTTGAAATGTGAGGATTCAGCGAACAGTTAAGATGTCTCCGGTACTTCTGGAATGAAATTATGATAAAAGAAGAACTTGCCTAGCGTATTGGAGGAGAAAATTAGCATACATATCTCAAGGACTATGGTAATCTTACGGAGTGATGCACAGACGCCTAAGATATGAATCAAAAGAATAATAAACACGTGTGTCAGGGTGCACTTTTTGTGTACAAAATCGGATATGACCTGCAGATGACAGAATATAACGATATTTTATTCAATATAAATTGGTAGCCCTGAGCTATACTAGATGATCTGTGGTCCGGAGCAACGCCAAGATGGCGTACTGAAGTACTAGTGTGATGTTTGGTTAGATACGTAAACAAGAAGTAAACCCCGATTATTGAAACCTTTCATAGATTCTTCACCACGTAAACGTCGCACGTTATACATGTGTTATGATAACAAAGTTAAGTGGTTCAACTTCAAAAATGCAGTCCATTTTACGCGGCCATTCTTATGCCATAACCCAGGTTTTCAGATACTCGACACAGGTGCAGCCGCATGCGAATGTCGAAACGACACATACGCCGACTGAGAAAGGTTTGTGAACTGGAAAGTAAATATGTTAGATGTTAATGTACCTTAGCGCAGTGCATTAACGCTTATGGTGCAGTTTTTGGGTGGGGTTACATCGAGATGGTGGAAATCATGCTTGATTTTTTAATACGTGTCGCCAGTGTTGGCCAGTGTATTAAGTGTGGGAGTACTGAGTAATTTTGAATATAGTGCTTCTGAATATACACTGGTTACACAAGTAGTTAAAAATGATCCTGGTTGTTTATGTGTGGGTAAAAAATTATTCATAATGATAATGAAAACAAAATAATGTTCAAAATTTAAGGTGTAACACTATTTATATACCAATCTGCCACAGTTTTAAGAAAATTTACAATCAGACCACATTTATTAACAATGTGCAACCATAAGAATTGCGTGTTTGCACCAGTGTGCAATGCCAGAACTTTATCCAAGGCAACTCAAATACAGTTCACTCATGGTACTACAAAGTACCACAGCCAGTCACAGTTCTTGGCACTCACGTTTGCATCATGATACTGTTCTTTCCTACCCTTTTCATTACACTGATAATGTAAGTACGATACAGATAGCCTTAGATTTTTTAGATACTTCTCACAATTAATACATTTCAATACATATAATTCAGGGGTTGCTAACACTAAAAGTCAATTCATGGCACCCCAGATATATCACAAAACACAAAGAATACAGCAACCTTGCACTGTCAGATGTGATGACAATACCAGAAACATACCAGTCTACTGTGATCAGGGGGTGGGCTTTCACTGTAGAGATATTGCTTTACTAATAATCAGGCAGGCACAAAGCCTAAGCATCTTGTTGCCCAGGTGACTAAATTCTACCTGTATTTTCAGCATAAATACTGACATTTTTTCCTTACATACAAAAATGTGGATAAATTCACATGCACTGAGCATCACTCCAGAACTGTGAGTTCTCAGAATGGAACTTGCTTCATGTCATGCTTCTTGTGCCTACAATTTGGAAATGGCACCTATACTTTTGGAAATATTTATGGATCCTTGCTACTAATGGTTAGGGTCTGGAATTTTGTTTTAATGAGAAAACAATCCCATTAATGTTCTTAAGCCTTACTTTTTTGTCTTAATTTCATTTTGAACTTCTACCATTTAACCATTGCCCATGTTACAGCGGTCACATACTTAATACATTGCTATCAATGTGCTTGAAATTCCATATGGACACCATTAAACAAGGTGTGGCAAAACTAATCAAATACTATGTTCAGTCATGCTTCAGGCATGTATGTTGTGTCTTTCACAAACACAGCAATCCTTCTAGGTCTTGGTGTATGTTCAGTAGTAATGGTTTGTACATAAAATAAGTTAAAGACTTGCTCTTCTCTACTGGATTACTTCTGGTTAATAAACCTAAAGCACAATGTAGTGGTACTACTGTAAAACTGAGATACAGTAATTGTTACCCAGTGGATGTATCAATCACTACAGATAAACATTTGTGATATATGGTGTATAGTAGGAGAAGTCAGTATTTAAATAAATATGTAAATTTAGATTTACAGGTAACACTGTTCACTGTCATAGTAGTGCCCTTATGGCTCATAACATCTCCAGAATTTAATTAATCTTGCCATTTGTGCTTCTAACATGTACATTCAATTCATGACTGGCAGAACAGTGTGTCTGGATTATGTTAATATTGTCCTCATTATGTTTAAAATTGATAATACTTGTTTAAATTACTAAGAGATTAGAAATAAAAATGAAGGTGCATGTTAGATCCTTACATATAGTGCATTCAAGTTAAAATTTTCTGTTGTATGGGCTAATACTGCAAGTGAATGGAGTCAAAATATTCCGAGTTCCATCCAGGTCTTGTTACAATGATGATTTTTGCTCACATTTTAAAGATACAAAAGCGAATGACCCTTAAAAAGTACTGACATCTGTATTTTGATGATTATTCTTGAACATAGTAAGGAGGGTTTATTTAAAACTTGTGTCAAATTAATGTAGAATGTGACAAAAATGAAGTTACTACTCAAACAGGTACTTGAAGTTTCATTTTGAGACCAAGAGCTTGTCAACTGAAAAATGTTCAGAAGCATGACATAAGCTAATCTAGAGTTTGCATTTGTGGGAAAATATGGAGGCAGAATTATTCATTTTAACTTCATCATGGCAATTCTGGGAGCACGATGGTGAATAGAACATGTGTAAATATGCTGCAAGCAAGACAGGTACAAGTGTATGGTCACGGTAATGTAAATATGTACCACAGTCTGTATCTGTTACAGCCAGATAGTGAAATGCAAGTTCTGGGTTACTGAACCAGAAGAAAGGGCATGACTTTCATATAAAATGTTGTGTAATTTTATCAAATTATATAAAGAGTTTTATTTTTTATGTAGCTTGAGGAGCTTTTATACTTGTTGGCTTTAGCTTGATGATGGGAAATATGACAGTGGCAAAAGCCAGTTTTCTCACAAGGGAATAAGGGTACAAATGTACTGACAGTGAGCATTACACCATTCTGTAAAGCAGTTGATAAAGTTGCTGCACTTACCAGTAGTCCGCAATGTATTCTGCTTATTGCTGGAATCCACATTTAATAAAAGTTCACGTAACACCATAACACACTGAAAACACGTGACTGATTTCACACACACAGGCACCTAATTCTTGGATGAAACAGGTTCCAACACTTGTTTATTCTGAACATATCGTTACACAAATCATGTCACCACTATATACAGCTAGGTAACCTTGCAGCCCAAAATTTTCATCGTGATATCGAGGACTTTGTGGCATATATTAATGTTACATTCATATATGCGATTTGTGTGTTGATGTACGCACCATTATCCCTACTAGTGTCTGATCCCCCCCCCGTCCATGCATGTTTTTATCCAGTAAATTTACAATGGTATAGACCAGAAGATTGTATGTTCCTTGCAGTTCCAGTCTCTCCTGGTTTGCTTGGACATTACTTCATATTACACTTGATAGGGAATGTATGACACACCCATGTGCATAGCCTTTACTGTAGTTGTAGTTATTGATTGCATCTCTGGATATTACATTCAAATGCATTTTGCATGCACAACTTTTTTTTAATGTTTCATACAATTCTCAGACAAAACATTAGTTGTTTCTCTAAATGTTTGGTTTTTTTTTTTATGGAGATGAAATGCGTTGTCTGTGGGAAGTTAACATTTTAATATGTCCATGAATTTCATGCTTAGTAACCAATTTAATAGGTAAGCTGTACCAGATTGCATTAATTTTACTTCATATATGAGTTGTCATTATCTCATACTGCATAGAGTCGAATGCCAGGGTAAGTAAATTCGCGGTACAGTCCCAGAATATACTCAGGGATAGACGAAACTACAAAAAAGATCTGGTAGTGTAGTCGGCATTTCGGCCGAGATTCGAACCGGGGTCCTTTCGAACACAAGTCACAAGCGTTACCGCTTAAGCCATTGCCCTCGGTTTATGTGACGACATGACTTTTGAAATGGTGAAATAATTTGAATATGTGAGCGCAACCTAACCTAACTCCGGCGATACCATGCTCTGCCAGGACATGGGAGAGAGTAAGCGCCGTAAGACAGGAGTGGAATAGCGAATTACGTAGACACTGCCCATTACTGACGAAGGAAGCTTTCACCTCGACATTGCAGATACGGATCTTTTATATCCATGACAGAAAATGGCTTGATTTAAAAAAACAGTTATGGGGCAGAAACAAATACTTTTTTAGGTCCGTCAATGGACTAGCACGGTTCCCATTGAACGTGGGATTTAATGTATGTGTGAAGAAGATCCACACCTATGATGTAACCACACACAAGCAGAACTAACTGTATTTTACACTGACGATTTATCACACATAATATGCGTCTAAAACCGAATGTCAAAATCCGGTACGGCGTATGCAAGGAAGGTGGGCCCTTCAGACTTCTTAATAAAACAGTTACGTTGCCATCGACGTAGAATTTATAGAGATTTATAAACGAAATACCACGTAGTTCTCGTCTTAATGATAGATTTAAACATTCCTCGGGCTTTTGCTTTGAAATGCACAAAAATAGTCACGCAGTTAACTCAAACCCGCGAAACCGCCATTTCACAACCGGAAAAGGAAGGAGCACCCCTTGGAATATTTCGAACGCTTTTCGACACATCAATTGAAAGATATTAAGATCGATTACTATAGGATGTTTTCGATGTTATCTTTGCCGTCCGTAAGTACCGTTTTCTTTAGGGCTGGATGCCTGCAGTTTTATGTATTAGTAGAATAAACAGATAAGAAATTGTATTTAAGTTATGATTCTGGCTTCTGTTGTATAATTATGGATCTGTTTGTATAGCCCCAAATATTGTAATCTATGAACTAGGATGTGTTTTTCGCATGAATATATTTTGCTTTACATGGCGCCATAGCTCCTAATGGGCCAGGGCTTCCTCTTTAGCGAGGGTTCACGATCTCACTCAGACACACCACACTCGGTAGGACATCTCTGGACGAGTGATAAATCTGTTGCAGAGACCTCTACCTGACAACACAAAACACCCACAAGAGGCAGGCATCCATGCCCCCACTGGAATTCGAACCCGAAGTCCCAGCAAGCGAGCAGCCGCAGACCCATGCCTTAGACCGCATGTCCATCAGGATCGGCTTGCAGGAATATATATATATATAAAACCCCTTTCGGTTTCAATATTTTCCATATGCTGCTACAGTGTTTGAAAACTAGAGAATACAAAATGGAAGGCAATCAAAAAGGTTAGATCAGTGGTGTGCTTCCCTGAAGATGGAAGTAGCATGTTCCTCTGGACTGTTGGTTTGTACACACCACATTACTTGGTATCATATCCCAGAGGACCTCAGTATGGTGTTGTGTTCCATCCTTTGCTCTAACCAAGGCACCTTTCATAGTCATAAACCTTGTTGGATCTGGATGGAATTTTGTTGGAGACTTTGTGTTGAAACATGAACTTGCACACAATCAGTCAGAAGTTTTATTTTCCTTTAAGACTAAGTGGTATAGATTAACTGGAAAGTTTTTCAGAAATGTCTTAGATATTTTCAAGATCAGTATTTAAGTTTAATTATTGGGGAATGCCTTATGTAATGTAAGTAACTGGTACAAAGAGATGGCAGCAGTTCGGTAACAAATTGCCATTGTGAGTAACATTACATGACCTGAACTCAGTCTTTAGATATGTGTTTTGGAAGGACCATAATACAAACATCCATGTCATTCAAGATTTCTGTGATTTGGTAAAGACTTTTGATTGTGTGAATCATGAAATTTTGTGAGCTAAATTACATTACAATGGAATTAAAGGAGTATCTGAAGATTGGTAGAGGTCCTATTTGACTAATAGAAGACAGAAAGTTGAAGTAAAATCACCTAATACAACCAAAAATTTTTTCTCTGACTGGCGTATGTTGAAAGATGAATTCCCTGAGGATAAGTTGTAGGGCGTCTGTTGTTCATAAGATACATGAACGACCTTCTCCTGAGAATAAATTCTGTATCAGAATTAGTATTATTTGATAATGTATGTATTATGTATGTATGTGTGTGTATATACTACCCATGAATGTTATTTTGATGTATCAAGTGTCAGCTAATTGTAACTGATACACTGACATGAATAATGTTACTGCCTTTCATATACCTAGTTTTATATATTTGAAAAAGTTAACATTTTTTCATGCGATATCCTGTTTGGTACGCTGGAGTGAGGTGTGTGGTCTGCGAAGTAGATTCCTGTAACGTTTAATTTCTGGAGTCTATGATAACAGCTTTTGGGTCAATTTTGGTACATTTAATAAAAGTTGGGGTAGTTCAGTCAATGTAGTGACTAGGATGTGGGCTGAACCAGAGAACTGGGGTTCTTTTCCTGGTGGAGACAGATTTTCTTTAAACCACCATGCCTAGTCTGGCAGTTTGGCCCATCAGCTTCCTATTGTGTGCTTACACGGGACTCTCCCTCTGAGGGTGTGAACTCACCCACCTCTAACTAGCGCCCATGTAAAAATGTAACTATACCTCTGCACTCTGTATGTCTGCATGGTGCTGTGTTTCATTAAGCAGAGGAATGCCATCTTATACTACCTCATTATCTGACTACAAGTTAAGTCTGATTTCAGTGATATTTTATTTTTAGAGTCTTATGCTAACACTTTGGAAAAATTTGATTGTGATTCACCATAAATACTACTTAAGGTAAATATCAGGTCAAACTTATTAACAGGGAAGATTTTTTAAGTACCTGAAAGACCAGTGAGGTTAGCTTACATAGGCTGGTATTGGTTGTGTGAGCTACATAAACCCAATAAAAGATGATGTGACTGGATGTGAATGGGTCAGCTATTTTATTTGTGTGACTCTATGGTCTATAATTAATGTATGAATTGATGGTAAAACAGTTTGGAAAGGCACTATCTGGGAAGGAAAAAAGAAGGGATGAGGGTAATATTAAAATTGATCTTAGGCAATAAGTTACAGCCTACATGCACTGGCTCAGGGACACATTGAATGGCAGGATTTGGTATATCATTGTTGAGCATTTGTGTACGTTATTACAAAGTTAATCAGTCTGGGATTTTCATAAGTGTTTTAACCCACTTTTCCAGGCTACAAAAAAAGTATGAGATCACTGTGCTGTGTGTGTGAACATTTTAGCTTTTGAACCAGTTGAATGACTTTCATGAAAATTGGTATGACATTAAGACACCGGAGCCCATGCAGGTGCTGTACTTTTAATTTCTTACAGCCATTAATAACAACATAGCAGCATATGTGCAGACTTGTGAAATGGGAGGCTCTCTGTGTGGGGAAAACGTAAACAAGCACTTCTGTTCAGATAAGACGAAAATGTGTACATAGTCATGCTGTAAGTTCTGTTACATGTACAGTGTGCCCTAGAAGGAAAATTAAACAAAACATCCAGTTTTCGATTTATTTGCAATAGTTTTAGTTTTCATTTATAGTAATGTCACTCAAAATGGCCGCCCTATGCCTTGACGCAAGCCTTGAGATGCTCCGGCCACTCTGCTGTCACCGCACGCCTCATCTCCAGAGGGATCTCTGCCGTTGCCTCTACAAAGATCTCCTCAGGCTCTCCAGGCTGTTGTAATGCTTTCGGCTTGCCACGTCCTCCGAAACAGCCCACTGTTTATTGTCCAGGGTTTTGAGGTCTGCACTCCCCAAAAGCCAACTCCTGAGTTGTCTTGGCCTTTTGGGCAGGAACTGAATCCTGCTGGAAGAACCATTCCTGACCACTGAAGAGGTTCGTGTTAAGATGTTTCACAACTCCTTGTAGCACGTCCCCTTGATACACTTGGATACCAGTTTCACCCCTTTCTTGCAAAAATGAAGATGTGTCACCCCTTGATGGGACACCTCCCACCAAACCATGACATAGGAAGGGTGATGGCATCCCTGCACCCTCAGAACACACCTCAAGGGATGTTTGAGCATAAATCTTGTTGTTCTGGTTGTTATACGGCTCCTCAGTGGTGAAAAATTTCTCGTCCTTGAAGAGGTTGTTTTCGTGCCTGTTCTCAGTGTGCCACTGGAGGAGATGTTCTGCTCTTGTCCATCGGATCTCCTTCAAAGCAGGAGTAAGGAGGTGTCCCTTTGAGCGGAGGTTCGCTGTCATGTGTAGATCGTTCCTGATGAGGCATGACTTGATTGGGTCGATGTGTTAAACTTTCGGGACACGATCTTCCGTTTCCAGAGCAGATTTTGGTGAATCCACTCCCGAACTATTTTGACAGTGGCTTCAGCCCTCGCACTTTTCAGGCGTTCTGACCGAGCCCTGTGTTCAACCCTCTAGAATTCCTTACAATGTTTAATTGCCGGATAGATGAACATTCACGAAATTTTCAATAGTTTTAGGAGTTTGAAAATTTGAGAATAGGATTTTCTGCAATTGTGAAGGGCAATCACAGCCACATGGTTCTCCGTGACACCCCACTGCATGTTGACATTGTGACAGACAAGAGCAAACTGCCTTGGCACAAGTACCTGAGGAGACAGTAGTCCAAAAACAGCCATCCTTACAACGCATCATTGTCTCCAGCTTTGGACAACATTAAAGTTGTAACAGAACTTATGGCAGGTCTGTGTACGTGCACTTCTTTTATGATTCAGTGAAAATGCAGTGCTTGAATGTATGTGTAACTGTACTATATGAACTATTGTAGGCATGACTTTTCTGCATGGACAGGTATTTTATATTATGATACCTGGCCCCAGGATGGGATGTATGAGTTCTGCTTGGGAATTTACTTTCTTTTCTACACATAATTTTTGTAACTTCAAGTATAAAATATTGTACATGCTATCCTCTTCTTGTAATGTACATGTGTTTTCAGGTGCAGTGACCCCACAACTAGATCCCTTGCGACACCCAGACTTCTTCAAGGTTCACGAGTTATTCACAGTCCGTGACCTCTTCACTGCTCGTGTGCACCTGGGCCATCATGAAGGGTCTCTGGATGAACGAATGAAGCCATTCATCTTTGGGTCCCGTCTTGGTTATTTAATTTTTGACCTTGATATCACAGCGTACCATTTGCGCCAGGCACTTAATTTCACAGCCCACATAGCTGCCAAGGATGGCGTAATTCTCTTTATAGGTCGTGGTGCTCAGAATGCACATCTTATTGAGCGCACAGCACAGGAATGCAAGGAGTTTGCTCACACCAGGTACTGGCATGGTGGCCTCTTTACTAATGCACAAATGCAGTATGGTGCTGTTACACGATTACCAGATCTGTGTATATTCCTGAACACACTCAACACAGTCCTCACACAGCATGCTGCTGTGACAGAATGTGCCAAGATGTGCATCCCAAGTGTGGGTATTGTTGATACAAACTGTAACCCCAACCTAGTGACATACCCAGTGCCAGGAAATGATGACACGCCATGTAGTATTGAACTGTACTGCAAACTCTTTAAGGAAGCCATACTGAGAGGCAAGAAACACAGGAAGATGAATGAAGGAGAGGATTCAAAATGAGAACTTTTGAGTTGTCACAGTGGTGACTGTGAAGATTGCTGCCCTGTGGGATGTGATGCCCAGCAATGTGCTCAGTCTCTGCAGGTGTGGCATGGAGATCACATCCCAGAAGGCAGCTATCTTCACTTCAGAATGAGTCAGCATCAGTTGTAAAAATCTTTATGTAAAGAATATTCAAGAATAAAACTGCAGTTTTGTACGTTTGCCAGTTTTACCAATGACAATTTTTAACACTGACATTTGCTTCATTACAGCACCATGGTTAGTGTACACTCTCAGCACAGCGTTTCACTTAGGTAATCCAAATCGTAATTTGTCCTTTGTCTGACACTTTAAGTAGCCTCATTTTTTGACAGTTGCATGAAACAGTGTGCTAATTTTAGTTGCTAGTAAGCAGCATAAATCATGTTGTTCATATTTATTAATTACATAAAACAGAGTCTGAGATAAGCTGATAGGTACACAGCTTTTCAAGGGATTCTATACATCTTATGGAACCTGATAGTTCATTACTGTGTTCACAGCAGCCAACCACTGGACCTTTCTCTAAGCCCAATGAATCCACTCCATAACTTGTCACCCTATCTCATTACACTCCATGTACATTTGTCCTCCCATCTACCGTAAGTCTCAATGCAGTAGGACGGTATGCTCAAGACATACTGACTCTCCAACGTGGGACAGGCTGAACAAACATAGGCTTACTAAGTGAAGTACAAATATTCATTTCCTTAAAACTGTGAAATTCATATGCACTATTCCCTTTTGGAATGGAGTATATATTTTAAATCTAAACTGAGGAAATTTGACCCTCCATTGCAGCCTCTGTGCACTGTACTGGGGGGAGTGCATTTCAGGGCAACTTAAATTTAAAATTCCTCTCACCTGGGCAGTAGTAGGAATTTAAACCCCGGTGTCACTGAAGATTCAACACATTGATAATGTTTCTGAGAGCATATAGAAGTTCTTTGAGAGAAACTAGTACCTATACATTTTATCCTCAAAGTTTGGAACCCCAGAGTGAGAACCGTTTGTGTTATGAAAAGGCAGTCTTCCTTGTGTACAAAGTGCTTCCAACGAATAAGGTAATAGACACACAAATGCTGAGAACTTTATTCCAAGGTTGATGCATACATGACATATGGCTAGCAGATGGTACACATCAGACTTCCAGACAGTCACAACTGATGTTTGAGTGTTTGTCTCCCTATGGCAGCAATGCCAAGGCTTGTATCCTGGCACAGAAGAATACTTTGTCTAGTGTCTGTAGCATGGAGGTGACAGTGTGCTTTGTGTTGGCATCTGTTGCCAACAGACTGCCAATGATGTGCTTCTTCAGGGGTCCTAGGAGATGGAATCAGTGGGTGGGAGATAAGGCCAGCAGGAAGGGTGGTCAATAACCACCTAACTGTAGCAGTGTAACCAGTCGCAAGACCGGTTGGTGGTTTAGGGACCAAATGTTATCCTCCTCTTTGGACTGCACCTGGCTGACAGGTGATTCCAAACAGACGCTCACGTGAAACAAGCTGTCATCATCTAGATGGACACTTGACACTGATGCTTTTATGCCAGGATACAAGCCTTGATGCCAAGGTGGGGCAAATGCTTACATGTCAGTGGTGACTACGTTGTGCTCTGATGTGTACCATCTGCTACCTGTGACACATATACACATAAAAGACAGAATAAAATTCTTTGCAACAGAGTGTGAACCTTAAACGGCTACCTTTATTAGCCAAGGTGATCTGTTGCAATTGCTACACTGCAGGATTTGTCCAGCCTCTTGCATATCTTCATGTGCATTTATATTTTGTTGTATTGTAGGTACATTTACATCACTGCAGAACAGCTTTTCAAATTACTCCATCTGTGTGCAGGGAACAAATACAGAACTGCTGAATGAGTGATCATGTTTAATACTGGGGGTGGGGGTGGAGATTTAATTAAATTTTTTTACCCATTCCAGTTTTAGTTAAAACTGGATGACGATGACAACAGTAACAACTAAAAACAACTACAACTGCTGTTACTCGTACAACAACAACAAAAAAACAACAGACATTTTACATGAAAACAATATGTATTTCATGTAAAGGTTAACTCCCACAAAACTTCTGAAGTATTTGACATAATGCAGTAAGTCCTCATTTTACAATGAGGTTGTGTTAATTAAAACTGCATTGTAGAGTGAATCATGCAGTGCATGCCTCACATAAACATATGATAATGGCAGACACAACATAAGTTATGGCTGTTCACCTAGCTTCATATGGGTATTGATACAATGTAATGAGGCTTGAACAGTTGATTGTGTATCCCTTAACTCGGCTTAGATGCAGCTGACACCATCTCTTACACGTCTCTCACTTCCATTCTATCTTTGCTGTCACGCATCTTAAGGAAGAAGCGAGGACCAACGTAACGCAGAAAACTGAAACATCAGTATAAGGTGGACTGTTAGCTTAAGAGTGCAGAAACAATTGTACTTTAAAAGTTAAATGGCATTTCACATAATTTGTTTTAAAGAAAGATGTTGTATGCTAACAGGTTAATAAGATAGTCTTTGTAATGGAGATGTAGTGTGTTTACTGTAATGAAAGAACTGAATTTTTGAACCATTCTGATGACTTTCAGACTTCAAAGGTAAAAAATAAAAAGCCATCTCCAACAGCAGTTTTATAGACACTGAAATCCTCGGCAAAACCCCACGTGATGTTACTCCATCACATATCAACATGTGTAACTAATTTTTCTTATTAAGTGAAAATCACAGCTGCAAAAATTGTACCAAAATTTCATTTAATTTGAGAATTAAATGACTACTAATGAAGGTGGAAAACTGACATACGAGCTGTGGCACTGAATGTGTCTAATACACAATACTTTAAGTATACTTACAGAGATGTGATGTTGGGATAGTAGACAAAGATGTAGTAGAGGGGAATGATGGGACACAGAGCCATCCATGCTTCTTGCAGTTTGTTGGCAATAGCAACTGCACACAGATAGCCACACCGCTGTGCTGTCATCCTTCGATCAGTTGGTTCTACAGCCTGCCCGAATTTCTACTAACGAGAACCCAAATTATAAGTGTGCAATGTAAAAAGCAGTGTCAGAATGCATGATCAGGAAATTTGTGACTTTCATCAAATATTATTTCAATAATCAAATCAGAGGACGATTTGGTTGGGGCATGTAGCATATGTGGGGGAGGTAAGAAATGTTTATGAAACTGTAATTGTGAACATTCATTCTAATCATCCCATTAAAACTATATTGAAATAAACTGTCAATCATGACTAAATTTTAATTGCTTTTCAGATTTTAGTATTCATTACAATATGTTTGGCAAGCCTGGCCATCTGCAGGTAAGATACGATATATACAAAATACCTGGTAGGATATTAGCAACACAGAGTTATATATATACAATGTGTCCCAGGAGGAAAGGACCTAACTTCGGGAGAGTGTTCGTTAGGTCAAACTATACCGATATAACCCAAAACACCTATATCCAAAGTTCAATGGTTATGGAGATATTGGCCAGAGAAAAGTGTGGATGTCTTTTGTGTCTGCATACTGTACTCTGTCTGTGACATCATAAGTCATATGCACTTGACCTTCAACGCGCGAATCCTGCAGTAGCCGTGAGGTGTGATAGACAATTAGTTGATTGCGTTTGAGGTGCTAATATACGTTTTGTGTTTGTGATTGCAAGACAGTGAT
>Ga0136643_10008212_pt1 | contig 15229 bp, 12 predicted proteins | sample TergutLab28metaG_FD_96883 | JGI IMG/M metagenome (GOLD analysis project Ga0136643, IMG submission 96883) | Labiotermes labralis P1 segment gut microbial communities from Petit-Saut dam, French Guiana - Lab288 P1 (version 3) (version 3) | ecosystem: Host-associated > Arthropoda: Insects >... | reverse complement strand
CTGGCAACAGGACGTTTTGTTGCCCACTAAATATAACTAATCCCTGGCAACAGGACGTTTTGTTGCACACTAAACATAATTAATCCCTGGTAACAGGACGTTTTGTTGCCCACTAAATATAACTAATCCCTGGCAACAGGACGTTTTGTTGCCCACTAAACATAACTAGTCACAGGCAACAGGACTTTTTTTGGATCCCAAGTCCTAGCCGAGCGGTGAGTAGGAGGTTGTGGGATGAATTGATGGTCGAACGTCCAAGATCGTAGGATACAAAGTAGCTTTATTGTTGTATCGGGAAGCCAATCTCGCGCCCCGAGTTCCAGTAGGTGAAAGTTACAGCCAAGCGTTACAGCAAGAATAGACAAAATACGCAGGTTTGCATGGCAGTTAAGTGATCTAGTCACATGCTTCTAGCACAAAGGTCATGTGTGTTCGTACCCTGTCCCGTGCATTTAGCGTTCAGGCCAACGACTAAACTGGCGTATGACATGGGGCGAGGTTCACAGTGCAGTGCATGGTACAGTACCAACAGTATGGTACAGTACCAACAAGGCTGTGATACAAGCATTAAATATAACTATGAACCAAACAAAACAGGGGTGTCCCAAAATGCCCCTGCGGGGTCTTGGCGTGCATGCATGCAACATGTTTGTTGCCCACTAAATATAACTAATATCTGTACTTGTGCTCTTTACCGTTCTTTCTGCCATGTTCGGGGACCCTCAGGCATCCGATAAGCAAACATTTGACTCCCCAAGTACGTTCGTGTTACTGCCAATGACATATAAATTTTAATATAAAAAATTTATTTAAAAATTCCAAAGTCCAGAGACAGCGAAATCTTTCTCCGTTAATCAGACGCGATTTGCCTTTCGTCACAGACGATTTGCGGTGTGCAGTTATGCCGCAGTGCCTAGAGCTGTGCTGTTTTGAAATATTTTATTTTACACGCCTTGGAGAAATGATAATATTAAAGTTACTTTAAACGCGTATTTTATGTAAGAAATGTATTTATAGCTGTAAGTAAAATTTCCCCATGTTAATTAGCTGTCGCTTCAATGCCTGCCATTTTCCGTCCCACGCCCGTCTGACAGTAGTCGGTCATGGACGCTTGTCGCGGTACGTTAACACGATTCGTTTCGCAGTGCAATAAACGACTATTCCGCTGTGTCAAGTAATTTACATTCGAAATTCTGTAACGTTCCCGAAATCGTGTGTCTTGTTTTCGGTATTTAGTGTTTAAAACTTTAATTAGTTTCCAATTACTCGAACGTAACAACATTCCTACCTTTCACTCATCATCTGCATATACAGTATTTGAACAAATTGCACAATTAATAATCATTTGTCAGTTTATGTCCCTCCTACATGTTTCGACCTTTACAAGTTCATCATCAGGGAGGTATGTACAAAGGCACACAAGTAGAAGAAATTTTGTCAAAAATGCGCGTGTGTTCAGAAAAAATGCAAAATTGTTATATTCTTATAATAAAACCAACGAGAAGCACTAATGTGTGAAATTTATTTTTGGAATAGAATTCTACATGTTTCGGACAGTTTCTCTGTCCATCAACAGGAGTCTAGCACTGTACACACTGCAATGGTATATGTCACACAGGGTTGTTGACAGCTTGCGAGCAAGCAGTCAGCATAACCTGTATGACATATACCTGTTGCTGTGTGTACAGTGCTATACTCCTGATGATGGACAGAGAAACTGTCCGAAACATGTAGAGTTCTATTCCAAAAATAAATTTGAGAATTTGGTGCTTCTCGTTGGTTTTATTATAAGAATACAATTACGATGCAAGGTCATTTGAATGTCAAATGCAAAATTGTTAATTAAAATTCCTAAAAATGTTCAAAATATAAACGAATTATCAACTTTTCTTATATTTCTAAACCATTTTACCATCCACGGCCAACAAATATCTGTGTCCATTTTTGTCAACTTCAATTCAAGGGGAATATCGCTCTGTTGTCTGGCTGGTGTTTATAGCACTGTGGGTATCTGAGTACTGAGAATGCAAAAAAAAGAGAAAGGAAAATCTGGATAAGAAGTTAAGTAATTTTTTTAAATATTTGAAAATTAATATGAAAAATAGAATATTTATATAACACTTCTGAAAATTAAAACGACTTAAAAATACTGTCAGAATCCTACAAATTTCTGTCAAAATTTGATGGTCCCTGATTTGTATACAAGGTTTAAAATGTCACACTTACTACCAAGATTATATTTATGACATTACGTCTAAGTAAACATTGTATTTGCTGTGTTATGTGGAATGTGACTAACCTTCATATGAGATACACAGAAGAATGAATTCATACGAGCCCAATTAACCTTTTGAAGCCTAATATCAACTATAGTGGTCGTACCGCACCGCTAACCTCTAAAGTTGCATTTTATATATTTATTCAACAAATATAGGTATTGAATATTTTAAACGTGGTATATAATCTCCGTTTTTTTCTCTTCAAAATGTAGTTTGTTTCATAATTCTAACTTATTTGGTTCCTGTATTATTCACATTTTATATACAGGTGTGCCAAAATTAAAAGAATAATTCCGGCGCCAAAAGGTTAAACTGTGTCGCATAAATTACCCTTTGACTCCTAAAGGAAAGTTACAATAGTCTGTGTAGAGGATTGATTTGCATGGAAAACACTAACCGTATTGATGTAATGTTGTGTGCAGAGTCAACACACAGAACACGTCTAAACAATATATCTGTAAAACGTACTGTCCGGAAATAAAAAAATGTTACAATGTAAACGGACGTATTTGAAGATTTTCAGCCTAATATCTTGATAAATCAGAGGCAATGTTAAAGACAGATGCATAAACGGCGAAACAATTACACACATTTGAATACAGCACATTACATAGGCCTATAGTCTTAAAATTAAAAGCCAAAAAGATTTATTATTTCTCAATATTATTTTTGGTAAAGAACTCTAAGGGATTCGGACAGACTTACTGTCCATCATCAGGAGTTTTAGTACTAGTTGACTGTCTGCTAGCAGACAGTCAACTAGTACTAAAACTCCTGATGATGGACAGTAAATTTGATGTTCGTGTGACCCTGCATCCTTAATATGAAACCATTTATTAGACCAACTTGTTGCAACAATTATGATTTATTAATAAACCATTAACTCAACATGTTTTGGGCACCATTGTGCCCATCTTCAGGAGTGCTAGGATGTACACTACAACATATGTTTTTCAGCACTGTAAAAGGTAAGTCACAATAAGGTGTTTGTATTGTGATCGATTGTTTGTTGTGTTAGGTGATGATTGGTATCCTGTGTTAGACACGCTGTAGGGTGTAAGTCTGTCCGAAACATGTAGAGTTCTTTACCAAAATAAAGCTGAGAATTAGTGCATCTTGTTGACTTTTTTTATAAGAATATATCACGATGCACGGTCCTCTGAATGTCAAAAGAGGCCTATAGGTTGGTCGACTGGCTAACGTGTGTACTGTTAACACAATAGCTGAACACAACATGCGAATATAAGAGTAAACACAACTGAAACACTCACCTTTCCGTAAATAATCAACAACTTATCTTACTGAAGCACATTAACTTAAGGTAACTGATCGCAGTAACCCACGAACAGGTAGACAACTGCTAGTGTACCGCTCCACAATCACACAGCTTCGCACACCCGCACAAACACTAACCTAAAGCCACTTAAACCAACCAGCGCACTTCTTGTACTGCCAACCGGCACCTTCTCTACGACTGACCTGCAGTCCGAGACAAGCGGCTTCTTGAGCACTGGGGAGACTGAAACGCAAGAACCGGCCGCCAACCCACATCAGCTTTCGTACGTAAGGTTCACATTCCCGTAAAACTAAACGCAAGTTTCGTCTCTACGTTCATGCCAGTGCACCTTCACTCAGCTCACCCGGACGAAGCTGTTCATACCAGGCGCACACCAGGTAGAAAATGTCAAAGAGTTTATAAAGAGAAAAGATTCCTCTTTCGAAAAGAGGAGCAGAAAATGTCGAACATCTGTCAAATGCGTCAGGATATTTACGAAACTAATCTCAGTAGTGGCAGGGTTAGCTGTAACGATTCTCCTTGAACCGAATTATATTCCCAGAATTTGTTTTTCTTAATATTTTTTTTCAGGTAATGCACCGAGTTAATATTAATTTGGGCAACTGCTAGCTGCAAGCACTTCAACTAACAATGATTAAAACCTTTAAGCGCTGTTACTGATGTTGGTGTTTCTGTATGGTATGTGCACGCACAAAGGCAACTTTACGCACGTACACGCCACGACGGTACATGTGGGGATTAGACGCATAACTCCTCTCATTCCTAACCTCGAGCGTAGATACGGGTACGTAGCTAGATTCACTTCCTGGCTGCAGTACCACTGGGAACGAACCCGGTACCCATTTTATAGTAGGCTGAGGGGACCCCAGAGATGGCGTGGATGTTTTGGAAGTGAGAAAAATCCCTTGCCCCAGCCAAGATTTGAAACCGACATCTTCCACACCGTGACCCAATCAATAAACCGACCGCGCTGTCTCGGTGCCCCTGTCAAGTATGAGGAACCCCAATTAAGTTCAAAGTTTGCTGACCCCCTTCACCATAACAGGGGACCGCGGTAGCACAGTGGTTAAGGTGCTGTGCTACAAATCGGAAAGTCGTTGGTTCGATCCCAGCTGGTGCCATTGGAACCTTTCATTGACATAAAATCCCTGAGGTCCACTCAGCCTCTAACAGAAATGAGTAACAGGAGTATTTACTGGGAGTAAAGGCGGCCGGTGCGTAAGGCTGACAAACTTACCACCATCCTGTGCAGTTGTCACAAAATCTGGGAACCTTAACTTCATGGAACCCTCTGGGCCACTCCAGGTCTGTAACGGGACTGCCTTTATAAGAAAGAGACTGCAGTTTTATGAACACTGGGAAGCAGTCACGTGATCCTCTCATTTCGTTTGTTTATACTAAATGAAACAATAGTAAACAGAGTCTATACACAACTTTAATTAATTATTAGTTTAAATATTTATCAGCGACATGTTTCGGCCCATTTAAAAAACCATCTTCAGGCTGATTGCGTAGCAAGGAAGGAACATTACGTTAAATTGTCACAAATATTGCACGAGATCTCGTTTTGCATAAAATTATAGGGGTATTATATTAATATAATGTTTGAAGGTGTAAATAAAATCTGTTAACACAATAAACTTTAAAATTCACTAAATACTGTATAGTAAAGGTAAACGTAAAGGTCACCCTTGTACAGGCACTGGGGCTTTGTACAGGCCGCACAGCCCATAGAGGGAGTAGAGGTATAGCTCTACTCTTTCTTGACCGTGGCACTAGAAGGGGGTGAGGGGTCAGCGTCACGCCCCGGCCGCTCTTTACCCCGAGAAAGACCCGGTATCCATTGTACAGGAGGCTAGGTGGGCCCCAGTGCCCGTCTGGACCGATGCGGAAAATCTCGCCCCCCACCGGGATTCGATCCCCGGACCGTCCAGCCCGTAGTCAGTCGCTATACCGACTGAGCTACCCGGCCCACATTAAATTCTTCTTCTTCTTTTCCTCCTCCTTCCATTAGCACTACAGCCCACTGTGGGCTTTGGCCTGTCGAACAATGTCCTTCCATTTTTTCCTATCTGCCACCAACTCTCTCCACCTTCTCACTCCCAGCACTTGAAGATCTCTTTCTACTTCCTCTTTGCATCTTTTCCTGGGACTTCCCCTTCTTCTCGTCCCTTCCAGTTTTTGAGTGAAGTTCTTTTTGGGCATTCTATCCTCCTCCATTCTCTCCAGGTGACCTAACCAGGTTATCCTTTGCCCTTTTATCCATTTTACTATATTTTCACCTTTGCTCACCTCTTCTAGTTCTCGATTCGTCCGACTTTTCCATTCCCCGTTTTCATAACATTAAATTCTATATAGTATTTTATAAGTGTTACAATTCATTGTGTTAACAGACTATATTACAGTTTAAAACCTTATTTCCTTAATATGCAATCAGCCAGCACGTGGTTTTATTAAAAAGTCGAAACATGTCGCTGATAATTACTTAAACTAGTTGACTGACATTGTGTGGACCCTCTGTTTACTCCTGTTTTATTTATCAGCACGTTATAACACAACTGGGACGCCTTGCCTGAGCGTTCCCTTGTTTCCCTCCTTCAGAAATACTGAGAACTTAAATCGGTCTGGGAAAATTCGGCAAAATATAAATGAATGGGCAAAACAGCTACGATATTTAGCTGAAAGAGGGCCAAACGTGCAATGGCTGAACGGCCTTACCTGACCAGTGTCACAATCCCATTAACAAGTACCAAGATATATGGCCTTGGGGCGATACCATAAAGTGAATTAACCTATCAGACACGTGTGAGGCACAGCGTAGATCAGGCCACGTGGCTAGTCGGATAGATCTTCACCGCAGACGGCCGGGTTCAATTACTGGGCAGGTCGCGTGGCATTTGTGGGGGACTAATAGGCACTGGGGATATTTCGGCTCTCCACTGTTCCAGCTCGTTCCATCATTGCCCCATATTCATTTATTCGCAGATACAAAGACATATTCTCCCTTCGCTCGGACAATAACGACATCGTAACTACATCACTGAGTGACGCAGTTTGCACGCTTCACATCTCGTGGCAATGCCGTACCTTCTCACGGAACACAAATCGGTGTAACTTCACATGTGCTCATAACGGAAGTACGGCCTCCCCTGCGCCGAATTTCACGGAACCCGCAAACACTCAGCACATTTGCCTAATGACATCTAGTGGCTTATCGAGGGGGGCTCAAACCCCCGCCCCCGAAATTCTGAAGGCCCTCCAAAATCGTGCCAAACTCAACCCGATTGTGAAAACTGTTAAAAATTGCTGAATTTAGGACGCCAACACCCCAAGCTGTTCGGAAAAAGAAAGCAGTAAAATTCTAAAACTACCGCCGGTTCGCAATTGTTTTACGTTAGCAATGACAAATAAATTTGTCGCCATCATAAATAGTCTTAAAGTAACAAAAATTAAGAAAATGTTACTATATGAAATGAAATTTCTTGTACCAAATTACAGCTGCCTCCGGAGCCCCTGACTAGGGGGCTACCGCCCCCAGATACCCTTTCTCTCTGTCCTCTGTCCTCAACTGAATTTGTTGACCCCCCGAACAAAATTCCTGGGTACGCCACTGCCGATATCACATACCAAACGTAACCCCAACGGGACAACAACAATGGAAAGTGGGTTTAACAAATCATGTAGGCTCCCAACTAACCTGTGGCATTCAGTGTGCTGATTTTCACATAAATCACAATCAATACATTTTTGTGGGTATATGTTGTAACAGGGGGCCGCGGTAGCACAGTGGCTAAGGCACTGCGCTACAAATCGGAAGGTCGCTGGTTCGATCCCAGCTGGTGTCATTGGAATTTTTCATTGACCTAATCCTTCCGATCCCACTATGGCCCTGGGGTCGACCCAGCCTTTAACAGAAATGAGTACCAGGAGTATTTCCTGGGGATAAAAGCGGTCGGTGCGTAAGGCTGACAACCTTACCACCATCCTGTGCCGTTGTCACGCAATTTGGGAACCTTAACGTCTTGGAACCCTCTGGGCGCCTCGGACCCATATTGGAACTGATTTACCTTTGCCTTTACCTTTTTTATCAACTGTAACGATGTTATTTTCGAATTCAGATCAAGAATGTGGCAAATAATGAAAAACTGTTATTCGCCGCACGGCTTTTCACGAACTTCACAGTAAGTGTGAAAGGTTTCGTGAAGAACTCGTATCGAATTTCGTGAAAATATACCAGACTGTTCCTGTACTGTTATTGGGTCACAGATGGGCAGAGGGAAGGGAGTGGGGGGGGGTGACGTGGTCTGACCCATAGGTATTACTTTCTGCTTAGTTAATATCGTCTGACTTATCACCGCAAACCTTGCTCCTGGTGCCAGGAACTTGCGCATTTCAGAGGACCGTTCTGTGCAGAGCTAACAGACCTGCTGCTACAGGAGTCAGTCACACCAGGATCAGGGTCATTCCTACTGTTTATGAACTGCTTATTGGTTTCTCGTTTGCTGGCAAAGAACAGTGCATCATTTGAGATATGCATGTGAAATTCAGCATGCAGTTAGAGTATCAAGGTGGCTGTGTATCTCGTATGAGACGTTGCTTTGCGAGACAGCAGTCATAAATATGGCCACCATGCGCTTCTGTCATGTTTCATCAGACAACATTAACGTGTATGTAACTTATAATTCATTCACAAAAGTGCAATAAACACAAACGTAATAAACTTACTACATTTGCATAAAAAACGGCCTACGGAACCAGAATAAGCACTTTATGAACTGCCCTCGGACTTTAGCTGCTTTTCAAACCAGTCTTCTGTATTTTACGTGACATTGGATTTAAGAAAATTTAATTATGTTTCCATGTCTTATTTACACCTGGAAATAAAACGCTTCTTTCATTGTTATTAATATATTGTGTACATTTAACCATTTACAGTCTAGCGGTTTCTTTACGTACCGCCAGGTTTAACATTAAAATAATCTACATGGTGTTCGCTTTGCGTTGAGTGTGTTGTGCGGATCTGAGAACAGACAGCGGTCTTTTGCTTTGTACATCATTAACTGACTGGTTTTTATAGCCGTGGTAGAAAGTGTTTACAGCGCGGTACGGACTGAGTCCTTAATATAAAGCAGATTAATTTTAGTCTTTTAAAAGTTTAATGACATGTATTAGGAGCTAAGGCATATAAAGATACGTGTTACTTGGCTACCGACGTATCGGTTTTTAAATTTAGGGATGTAGTCACGTGATAATGATCCGATTTCCGTGTCGAAACATGGTGCAGTACACAAAAAAAATAAGATTTGTACTTGAATGTTGCTGACGACAGGTACATTTCGGGAACACGTGAGGATTAAGTGAATGCAACTGGGGGCAGCATGAGGCCTGGTAGCTACAGCATACAGTATCGGGTAAATACCGACAGTTGTTCTGGTAATGGACTACCCATTACCCGGTAAATACCGACAGTCATACGGACAACTGTGATGGTAATAGAGCATCCAAATACCGACTGTTATTCTGGTAATAGACTATCCATTACCCAGTAAATACCGACAGTTGTTCTGGTAATAGAGTATCCATTACCCAGTAAATACCGACAGTTGTTCTGGTAATAGACTATCCATTACCCAGTAAATACCGACAGTTACACCGACAGTTGTTCTGGTAATAGAGTATCCATTACCCAGTAAATAACGACAGTTGTTCTGGTAATAGAGTATCCATTACCCAGTAAATAACGACAGTTGTTCCATTTTACCGAGAAAGGACTGATCATTGTTCTGGCTCCGTCTGACGAGGTGAAACATTACTTAACAAAGGGGAACTGATCACCCAGAAGGGTCTGTTTTTGAGCACCTTGTTGCTGCACTCTCCTTGTACGGCACGCATTTGCACCTTCCACTGTCCTGAATCAACTGAACAAAAGACAGACAGCCTGTGTCCTATGCTCACTCTACCATCTATTTCAGATCTCATCTGAAACAACAAAACTAACCCCTTCCTTCTAGACATGTGTCTAATCGTACGCCACAGTAAATCCCTCTACCGAATCGACCACCAACTTTCAACACTCCATCTTCGTGGCAGGGCTAGCTGCAATGTGTCGACATCACACATCCTCTAGTTTGGTCCAAATGGTGGCAAACACTCTGACCGTTTGCAGCATTCTGGTATAATACCAATATCAGCAACAACAGCGCAGCGCAGCGCATGCGTGCCACATCCAAGGTTCACTGCGCGACATTTCTGTAGCTGACCGCAGCACTGATTTAAAGACATGGCGATATCGATGCATTTACATTTCAAACCGTACGCACCAGAAATATCTATGACTTTCTTGCTATTTTATGGATACGAATCTTAGAACTAGTTCCTATTTGTCTGTCCTCAATTTGAGTACTTCATTTCCTGCTCCCAGATTATCACACATACCGTTCGCTGGCGACACTAAGACCGTAAACAATGTACCACCACTCTTTATCACCCCCCGGATGTTCACGTGACGTCATTCGGGTGAACGGACCTTGTATGATAAGTGAAATGAGGTCAAGAGTGTTGCATTCCTTTCCACCGGGGAGATTGTGTTTCTGTTGCTGGTAACGGAACTCTAGTGACGTGTCACTCAGCGCCCCTGGTGGAGGAAGGGGAACACAGCGCGCTGCCAGAAGCAGCGCGCAGTGGTGTGGTGGCCAGCCTGCGTTTCACGTATGCACTGTGACGTAAACCAGCTGTGTGCATAACACAGCTGTTGAGCTTAACCAAATTTTATTTAATTCACCTACAAAACATGTTTCTCCCTCATTAGGAGACCACGGTCAAGAACTTTAGTAAATATAGCACTGGGGAGTACTTTGGGTTCAGGTACACAAAAAATGTACGGGCAAATAATAAGGTGAGGGAAATTCAGTCAAAAACACAACCATATCATGTCATGTCATGCTATGCTATGTTATGTTATATTATATTATATCGTATCATATATCATATCATGTCATGTCACGTCGTGTCATGCTATGTTATGTTATGTTATGTAATATATTATAACATTATATTATATATAACTCTCATAGCAAGAAAGTTGTCAAAAACTGATGATGGCCGCTATAGGCCGAAACACGTAGTTTTCTATTGCCAATAACTACCATAATTTAGCCATATATTCAGGCTGTGTTTTTGGCTGAATTTACCTCACCTTGTAGTTTAAACACAAAATGGGGATGGCGCACCTGAAAAAATACGGGCAAATGAATTTAAAAAATAAATGATTAAAAAGTCTGTCTTTTTAATAATTTATTTTTTAAATTGCGCTTTGGTTTTTTTTAATGTAATTCTGTCACAAAGCGCCCCCCTACATGTTTCGGCCACTCATGTGATCTTCTTCAGCGTGGTAAGTGCAAGAACAGAAATATATTTACAGCGTGTCGGGGTCACTCTGCAGGTAGGATCGCCAGTCCGGCTCACAGCCCACCAGACATACCTGCCATGTGCACAAACCCGCACAACTAAACTCCACACAACAATATTTCGTTTATAATATTTTCAACTTACCACTGCTTTACAATTTAATCGGAATTTTACCCGAAACTGAATTATTTCAAATGTGGGGGTGAGCTCGACACATTACAAACTCATTTGTATTCTCTCACACTTATCACCCTGAAGATGACCACATGAGTGGCCGAAACATGTGGATGGTCGCTATGTAATAAAATTACATTCATAGAACCGAAGGGAATTTGTTGATCTTCATAATAAATTCTACGCATCTAATTAACTCGCGGAGCGTAACAAACAAATCTAATTTACCAAATGACAAAACCACTAAACCTACACATGTTCATTACTACACGTTACAATGATCCGGAGTTCGAATCTCGTCACGGGCAACACGTTGATTTCTCGTCCAAAACGTTCAGACCAGTTCTAGAGTCTATTCAACCGGTACCGCAGCTCCTACAGTGGGAGTACCGGGGTGCTGATAAGTCCTTAGCCCGAGCAGGAAAGAAACAAGCTGCGCCTGTCAAAAGTGTGATGGGCAGAGGAATCGGACTGATTTGGCTGGAGTGCTGATAAGTCCTTAGCCCGGCCAAGAAGGAAACAAGCTGCGTCTGTCAAAAGTGTGATGGACAGAGGAATGGACTGATTTGGCTATGGTCGGGACAGGTGGTGGACTGTTGTGAATGTGCTAATGAAACTCCAAGTTCCATAAAATGCGGACAATGTAGATTGTTTCCTTCCTGGTCGGGCTAAGGACTTATCAGCACCCCTGTAAAGCGGCCGGGGTGCGAAGCTGACCTCTGACCACTCACCTCCCGTAGCGCCAAGGTTAAGAATGAATGGAGCTATATCCCTACTCCCCTATACGCCTTCAAGGAGTGTACAGGAAGAACATCATTTACACGGTAAAAAACGCCATATCTCAAGCCTCGCATTATTAAACAGTCTTAAAAAGACACCAGCCACTCACCGCTCTGCATATTTCAGTGCTGAGTGTTTACTTCTGTCCTACCCACGTATCGTATACGCCATTGCTTTTCAACCGCCTGCCCGCGGCCCGGTACCGGGCCCTGGCATCAATTATACCGGGCCGCGAGACATTCTCCTGGAATTGATAACTAATTTAAATGTAATTTTATATTTGTCAACATGCCACACCGTACACCTAAGTGTACTAATACTCTTTATGATTATGCCATAATTAATTATTAATACTTACTTTAGTTTAATGTATGAACTTAAAAAAATGGAAAGGTACTGACGAGTAAATCTGTTGGGACCGGCCCTTGTCTTATGGAAAAAGAATTTACCGGGACGCGGTCTCACAAAGGTTGAGAAACACTGGTATGCGTCATTCAGTTGCAGAATGACTCAAGCGGTCATGATTCGTTGCAATACGCTGTATCTCCCAAAGGCAGCTGGCAGGCCCAGAACTGAGGGAAGGAATGCACACTGATCGAAGTTCGGATTTTAAATGCCAGATTCCGGTTGGTTCAAAACTGTAACTCACAGCCTGTGTTCTGCTCAACATTTATACAACATGTTGCCACGTGTCTACAGCATATGTATACACATGGCAACATAGTAAAGAAATACCGTCAAAGTTCATGTTACATATTAAGAAAAAGGGTTATTTACTGCATTTTACGGCATACTACATAATATGCCTTATTTTCCACAAAATGCCACTAATTTCACAAATTTATCTTTTTCTCACATTGAGGGAGGAACGTAGGCTGAGAGTATTTGAGAATAGGGTGTTGAGGAGAATGTTTGGGGCTAAGAGGGACGAGGTAGCAAGGGGGTGGAGAAAACTACATAATGAGAAGATTAATGATCTGCACTGCTCACCAAATATTACGCGGGTAATCAAATAAAGAAGACGGATAGGTAGGATATGTAGCTCGAAGGGGGGGAGAGGAGAGGTGTATACAGAGTTTTGATGAGGAAATCTGAGGTAAAGAGATCACTGGGGAGACCCAGGGGTAGATGGGAGGATAATATTAAGATGGATCTTCAGGAAGTGGGATGTGAGGGTATGGACTGGATGGAGCTGGCTCAGGATAGGGACAGGTGGCGGGCATTTGTGACTGCGGTAATGAGCCTTCGGGTTCCATATCATCATCATCATCATCATCATCATATATCTGTCACGGAGTTGGGCCACTTGTTGACCCGTTCCGGTCTCACGTATCCAGAAGTCTCTTCAAAGGTCTACCATGATTCCTTCTGCCAGTTGGGGAGTATTGTTTCATTACCCTGGGTAATCTATTTCCAGGCATTCTATTTACATGTTGTATCCAGCTTCTCTTTTATTCCAGTAATTTGTCCAAAATGTGTGTTACTTTTAACTCCTGGGTTCCATATAATGCGGGGAATTTCTTGACTAGCTGAGAACCGGTTAACTTCTGAAGAAGGACTGTGCTGATTCGTTCGGTCGTCATGTCGCGGCATCAGAGCGGACACCGGCAGGTACATCATGTGGCCTTGCGGTACTCCATTCCCACTTGTTGCACCCTGACTTGCACCCAGCCAGCACACCGTGCAAGAATATGTAATTACGATCTGCCTTTCGTTCTGGCTGTACTGTTGCATTAGGTGTGCCTGTTGTGTGTTATGGGTGTGAAACTTGGTCGCTCACATTAAGGGAGGAACGTAGGCTGAGGATGTTTGAGAATAGGGTATTGAGGAGAATATTTGGGCCTAAGAGGGACGAGGTGACAGGGAAGTGGAGACAACTACATAATGAGGAGCTTAATGATCTGTACTGCTCACCAGATATTGTTCGGGTGATCCATTCGAGAAGAATGAGATGGGTGAGGCATGTAGCACATATGGGAGAGAGGAGAGGTTTATACAGGGTTTTGGTGGGGAAACCTGAGGGAAAGAGACCACTGGAGAGACCCAGGCGTAGAAGGAAGATAACATTAAAGTGGATCTTCAGGAAGTGGGATGTGCGGGCATGGACTGGATAGATCTAGCTCAGGATAGGGACAGGTGGCGGGCACTTGTGAATGTGATAATGAACCTTCGGGTTCCATAAAATGCGGGGAATTTCTTGACTAGCTGCACACCGGTTAGCTTCTCAAGAAGGACTGTGTTGCATGGAGTAAGTAAGTATGCAAGTAAGTTTGAAAATGGATATTCGACGCAAAATGATTTACAATATATGGCCTGCTGGGTACTGCCGTGTGTTTCCGGTTTATCAACCAAAACGATCCCATTTTTCAGTTCACATTTCCGTTTCTCGCAGCTTGACTGGCAGGCATTTAGGGGGACTACAGGTATAGCCATAGGCCAGCTTCACGCTCCGTCCGCTTCACACCAGGGCAAAGATCCCCCAGTGCCTATTAGAGGTTGGGTGAGCCCCAGAAACAGCCTGGACATTTCGGAGGAAAGTCTGTTATCCCTACCGGGAATCCAACCCCCTGATAGGTTAGTCACTCCACTGACTGAGCTAACCCGGTCCTCGCCTTCCGTAAGAAACATCAGAAGTTAGAAACTGAGCTTATGTTTCTGCAGTATGTCAATAGTATTGTACAAAACACGAAATGGCAGACAGAAGACACAGTTTGCGTGGTGTAAATCTGACGATGAGTGTCGCAACAAGTAGGCTTCAAACAGCTAATAATAATAATAATAATAATAATAATAATAAAGGTAAAGTTCACCCTGTAACCGGCCACAAAAGCACAGAGGGTGAGCAGAAGTATACTTCTACTCTTTCTTTAACTTCGGCGCTATATAGGGTGGGTGGTCAACACCACGCCCTGGCCGTTTTAGCTCTAGGAAATACCCATTGTATAGGAGGCTGGGTGGGCCCCAGGGCCGGTCTGGACGGGTGCGGAAAATTTCGTCCCCCCGAGATTCGATCCCCGGACCGTCCAGTCCGTAGCCAGTCGCTATACCGACTGCTCTATCCCGGCCCATAATAATAATAATAATAATAATACAATTGGACAAAAAACACTGGTATGAACATGTGCCAAAATCAGTAGAAACAAGTCAATGAGGCAAGGTAACCAGATTTTGGAATCAACAAGTACAAACTGACAGAACTATCCCCAACAACAAATCAGACATTATAATCTGTGATAATGAAAAGGGAACATGTATGTTAATAGACGTTGCAATCTCAGGAGACAGAAATGTG
>Ga0136643_10008211_pt1 | contig 15230 bp, 5 predicted proteins | sample TergutLab28metaG_FD_96883 | JGI IMG/M metagenome (GOLD analysis project Ga0136643, IMG submission 96883) | Labiotermes labralis P1 segment gut microbial communities from Petit-Saut dam, French Guiana - Lab288 P1 (version 3) (version 3) | ecosystem: Host-associated > Arthropoda: Insects >... | reverse complement strand
CTCACGCAGGACATAAGAGAGTGACTTACGCAGGACAACAGATAGTGACTCACGCAGGACATCACAGAGGGGCTGACGCAGGACATCAGAGAGTGACTCACGCAGGACATCACAGAGTGACTCACGCAGGACATCACAGAGTGGCTCACGCAGGACATCACATCTTATTTTAAGGAGATATTTGATGTACATGCAGCGGTCTTCGACAGAAGGACGCTCGTAATGTGTGCTTTTTTTTCGTGGCGGTCATATTTGGCGAATAATACTGAGGCATCCCATATGCATTTTTCTTCCATGTTCTTTATTCTCGATCATTTTTCCCCCATGATGCAACATCTGCTAGTGGGCCAGGCCCTCATCATTATTGAAGCTTCACGATCACACTCAGACACACCAGACTCGGTAGGAATCCTTTTCACAAGTCCTCGGCCCGTCACAGAGACTTATACCTGACAACACGCAACACTCAAAAGAAGCAGACATTCATGCGCCCGGCGGGATTCGAAAACGGAATCCCAGCAAGCGAGCGGTTGCAACCATGTCTTAGACCGCGTGGCTGCTGGAATCAGAATCCTCCGTCATAGGTGCACGTACTCTCCTCAAAACTTGTATTCTACAAGATGTTTCATCATTCGTATGAGAGGCCAAGTTTTATACCAGTACTAAATTACAAGAGAAGGTACATAATTTGATATTATTCATGCTTCGTGTAGTAAGATAACTTGACATTGTTATTCCAAAACTCTACAACAGTTGAATACAAATTACAAATTTGATATTACACTTACATGCAGTTTGCACCGCGAATTTAAATAATTTTTACCTAATTTTAACACATGTTTTTAACCCACGGTTACACATCTATGACATAGACTTATTAGCAAAAGTTGTGTGTTTCTTTGTCGAATGCCTTCTTGAAGATGGCCGAAAAAACCTAAACATAAGAACGTTTGCTGTGTGATTGCATACGTTTGTATCCAACTTATGTACAGCTGAGAACTACGCTCTTCTGCGTTATTACGCAACGAATAGTGGTAATTACTTACCGACGTTTCGGGACAGCCTGCCAATCTTCGAGGAGCAAGAAGCTTGAAGATGGGACCGACAGGTTGTTCCGAAATGTCGGTAAGGAATTGCCACTACTCGCTGCGCAATAACGCAGAGCGCAGTTCTCATCTAATTCGCGGCGGGCGCCTGATATCACGAATGGTGTGAGGTTGTTGGAATAAAAGTTGTTCAAAAAGGATGTACAATTATTATATATTTTTAACTACATGTTCAGCTATTGAGCCGGTGGACACATCACGTGAGGGAAAACCATATTTATACAGGCGGAAATAGGACACTGTAATTGGCTTGACAAGTAGGTTGGTTGGTATAAATAGCACCGATCAACAACTTCCGTGAGACGAGGCAGTTATTAATAATATTGGAAAGCCGAGAATGAAAATGGAGGTCAATAATATAATAAATTAGCAAAACAAATTGTGTTTCACCTCTAAATGTCTCGGGCAATATTCCCTCCGGGGCTGGTGTCTGAACTTTTGAGTAAGAATTCCGAGTGAGGCACAGATAACATTTTGCCTTCTTACGTTTCTAAGCGCTTTCGCAAAATTGAAAAAAGCGACTATTAGCTTCGTTATCTCAGTCTGTCCGTCCGTCCACATGGAGCAACTTGGTTCCAAATTGAGAGATTTTTATGAAATTTGATATTTGAATATCTTGCGAAAATCTGTCGAGAAAATTCAAGTTTCATTGCAATCTGACGAGTATAACGGTTACTTTACATGATGGCCTATGTACATTTTATAAATGTACATAGGCCATCATGTAAAATAACTAAGTACTAAGACACTAATTGATAAGGGTCTTAGTTCTTTCAAGACTCATACATACTGAGTGTTGAAGTTTAGGAGTTTTAAGATTTTTAAATTTTAACTGACAGACCCACATCGATATGCTCATAAATATTTTAGAAAATACATTATTCAAGATATTAAAATAATGAGCAGTTTATCATCATTATGTCCTAAATTGTACACGGCAAATGTAAACAATAAGGGATCCCATACTGTGGCACTGAACATGCCATGTCCATGTACTGAAATGTCTACGTGATGATGGTTACTTGTAACCGAAACATGTAGCAACCTTACATCATTGAATAAATTGCTGTGTTTTGACTGAAAGATATTTTAGTCAATTCAATCTAATCGATTATGCAAGTAGGTGTTACACGTTTAGAGATAAAACATTAATATATCGTAAAATGCAGCAAGCTGATACACTTCTTAATTTGCTATTTAATTACATTCGTTGCACAATCTGTATTAATCATGTATGTGGTGGCGTTATATACAGACATCTGTTTCTGGTATTACATCATCCCCTTACGGTCAAATCCTGTAATAAATAGTAACATTTCAATAGTGTGTGTTGTATTAGAATATTGAAATATTTGATGAAGTTGAAAGAAGTACCCTAATTATAATGTGTCTTGTATGTAACCTTGTTGGGAATGAGAGCACAGTACACGGTGTACCAAGATCAAACAATTTATGTTCAATAACTTTCTTCCTAAAGTCATAAAGCTTATGAGATTATGTAGAAATATATGGTACAGCTAAACAGGCTACAGATGAAAATGTAATATGATGCATGCGCTTTACATTCTGGATAAATATGGCTATAGACACACGCTCAAAATATGTAATAGTCATTGCTTTTTTGCGGCGGTAATGGTTATGCGAACGCGCCTCAATGTTACATTGCCTGTTTTGTTATCTGTTGGTAGCGCAGACACTAGAAGCGAAATGATATACGGTACTTAATGGAGTTACTCTGTGTGTTACGGAGTAAGTTCTTAATCTGAATGAAACATGACTCAAAAATATTATAGGTGTGCATGATAAAGAAGGTAGAAAATTCTCTCGTCTCTGAAGCTGCCTTTCTGACTGCAAAATTTACACAATTTTGAAAGTGAAACTTATTGTAAATGACGAAATGGGAAGGATATGGAATGAATGTTTGCTATTCCGACTGGAGTTTTTACAGTTCCCATATAATTAGAGGAAGTGGGTAATATAGCAATACGTCTCATTGAGGGTCCTGTACCTGGCGACAGAGAATGAAAGTTAGGACTTCCCAAATTAAACACAAGTATAATAACACAGGCACCATATACGTAATACGCAAAGTTTTTTCATGCAAGTGTTTATGAATGATAACAGACAATATTGAAATGCAAATCAATGGGAGAGGCGGAGTAAGCAGAAGAGAATTCTAATCTCTGGGGGCATCGTCAGCATATAGCAGCATGTCTCATAAACGCCCATCACTCCGCTGAGGTTCCTTCCCACCCAGCAGCATCAACCCGACCGCGCGCGCGCGCGCGCGTTGAGTTGCCGCTCTAGGACAGATGACGCCTCGTTCGTAAGAACCACAGCCGAGTTCCATCCACAGCCGGTCGCCCTACGAATCTGCCAGCGTGCTCCTACCAACAGGGGTGTTTTGATTGCTTCAGCCCCACTGGAGAAACTTGCAGTTGTTTGATCGTGGTTATATCGTATTTTTTTTTCAAACAAGTGTCTAATTTTAGAAACTAATGGATCAGTGACTGTGGAAGGGGTTATATGCATACTTGAATTCATCGTCTAGTGATTAGTTTTACATTCGATTTCTTTTATAGGTAAAACACAGTAAATACTATCAGATGACACAAAGTTTGTTCTGCAATTTTATTAGTGGGGATGGTATCTTTCCGCTTAGTCACCTACCATTTTGAAACAAGTAGTGAAAGGAAAACCTAAAAGGCACCACATGTATAAGTGACAAGTAAACACATTTGTGATTATCTCTTATTCGTAATAGTGCAAAGTTTTGTCAGTGTTACTGTGTGACAATGTGTTTCTACTGTTAACAACATGGATGTGATGGCGTTTTATGTCTTATAGACAACGTGAGTGATCATACGATGGTAAAGGAACTCACCTATCGTCTACTGTTGCGGCTGTAGCATCTCCGAGGGACAATGCTGCTCAGACTTATTGAAATTCCTGACACGGTTCTGATCGTTCTTACTGGATTTCTTCTTGTCATCTGCAGCCCCAGCAATGGTGAGTGTTACTGATAAACACAATTAGTATTTAACCTATTCAGCGCCACACACGAGATCTCTTGCTGATCGTTTCGTTATGGATTTAGATGGAGTTAAAGATCTGCGAAAATAAATATTTATAACTTCAGCAACAGAAGATACGATGCAAGCTATCGTGGAAGTGAGTGATAAAAGAAACTTTCTGTGTTCATTTAGCCATTACACTTCTAGGCGCGTCCGCAAAATTGCGAGCAGCGATTATTGGCTTCGTCATATCGGTCCGTCCGTCCGTTTATACGCTTGCAACAACTCGGCTCCCAATTGGACGGATATTTATGAAATTTGATATTTGAGTATTTTCTAAAATATGTCTTCAAAAATTCAATTTCATTAAAATCTGACAAGAATGACGCGTACATTACATGAAGACCGATATACATTTTGGATCATATCTCTTTCATTTCTTCTTAGAATGAGAAATGTTTCAGACGACACTGTAGAGAAAATAAAAATATACATTTTGTGTTCAGTAAACGTTTGTTTAAAGACAGCACCTTCATGAGGTAATGTGGAAGGCGTGTGGTAGAGACGGACGGTTCAGTAAAGATGTGATTTGCATGCCAGATTATTAAGACAAGTGGAGTAGCGTCAGGGTTTCAGACTATAGACTGCAACCCGGACACCACTCCAGCCTAACCGCACCTTACCTCCAACATACAGCAAACCAAGAACGATACGAACAATGTAGTAATCAACATCATAGTCGTGAACTCCTGATGATGGGCATAATAATGCTCGAAACATGTTGAGCCTTTAAGAAGTACAATAAAATAACAAGTGGCAACTATTTGGTTTTTTTATTCTTCAGTTATTACAATAATGCACGGTCCAAGAAACATGAAATTATTAAGACCAGTATGCAGACACATTCATAATATCTGCTACTTACTGATTTTCCACGGTAATAATGGTTTCGCGAAAGCCCCTGAATTGTACGATTTATATCTAATTCTTTTGAAGACAATCTGAAATTTGTGTATTATAAAATGATGAAGTATTTCTGTGTCATATCCCAGAATATAGCTTCGAAACTGTCAGAAATCCAAATCCCATTTCAGAATTTCATCAGTGGTGTGATTGACATTAATCTTTTATCGGATTTTCAAAGGGTCTTTTACAGTATTGTCTTAAATCGCTTAGGCAAGTTTAATTCATTCAGACTTTTTTATTTATAAGAATTTCCTCATAATTCTTTCCGCAGTAGCGCTTTGTTGTTGCCTATAAATTAGTGTAATAATTGCCATGTATTACAACAAGAGAAGTAATGTACGTATGAACATAACCACAGTTGCCATGGAAAACAATAAGAGTTACATATTGTGAGTGTTTGCCTGTACCTTATTTATCCAGCATACAAGGCACATGGGCCGTATTATGTTGTCATATATGGCCTATTAGGCTATACTATATTTTTTCACATTATCTAATAAACGGCACGATTTTCGGCAACACATTATTGAACGTATGACGTGTGTTCAGATTATGTCTAAAACAGTTCTCATTGTAAGAAGAATTCAGCGAGGTATTATCACATATTTGTATAGGTTTTCACGTACAGTACCCATCATATATGTCAGACTCTAATGAAAATTAAATTTTCTGGACAAATTTAAAAAAAAAACTTCTCAAATATCAAATTTCGTGGAAATCCGTCTAGTGGGAATCGAGTTGTTCCATGCAGATGGACGGGCAGAGAGACAAGACGACTCTAACCGTCGCTTTTCGCAGTTTTGAGATAGCACCTGAAGAACCGTAAATTCTGTTCCTTACTATGAAGTATTTTGGGTGAAACTTTTATAGTTAACGTTGCAATAAGGGCTGAATTTCTCCTGAGTTAGTTATAAAAATGTGATTATTCTACTAACATTTAGACTTCCCTGTGAATTCCCCAGGCAATTCTGCAGTACACGTGTCTGCATCACGTCACCTAAATTTATTAATTTTATTTAATGATTAAAAGCTTAAAAATCGGCATTTTTAGGAGGTCTATGTTATTGAAATGTGATGAACATTTTTTTCTTTCACATTTGACTCTGTTGTTTCGACGCGATGGCATTAAATCCAGTAATTTGCATAATCAGTAATAAAAATTATTTATCATTTACGATGTCTCTCTTTCATCTTTTTGCTCAACCTTTGTGATTGATTTATATTTTAAGACCTTTTAACAATTTTAATTGACAATATTTTTATTCTGACGCTAGGCATACAAATCTTTGACAGAATTGGCCTTATCTCTATTGTTGTACACCTCCCTGATGTTGGCTTTGTGGATTCTGAAACACGCAGGACGGACATCATATATGACAAATATTTATTTATTATGGACTGTGTAGATTGCTTGTTTAAATACTCTGCATTCAGTCTATTGCACGGATCGTGGACTGCATTAAATAGTATTGTTCGCTATCTGCAAATATGTTTAAGTGGTGAAGTTAAATATATAAATATATTTCTTCAGTATTTCTTGCTGTAAATTTTGAATTCACTAAAAAAATTAATTTAGGCTAATTTATACGTAAGGTTTTTTATAAGTACTACAAAAATATATTGTAGGTGTTCCCCAAAATCGTTTTCTCGCTGATGCCTTTTGGCTTCGAAAAATAATGACGGATCCTCACTTCCTTGCCCTAGGGCCCACCCAGCCTTCTATACGGTGGATACCGGGTCAATCCCCGGGGTAAAGCGGCCGAAGAGTGGCGTTAACCACCTTCTTCTATCTTGCCCCGAAGTTAAAGAGAGAGTACAGCTGTATCTGTACATCACCTCTGGATCTTTATGGCATATTACAGGTAGAAATTTACCTTTACCTTTACCCCACAACCTTGCTGACGTATATATACAGTGTCCGGGTGATAGGTATCCAATATTAAAAATGTGTATTTCGGAACTGATTTTGGATATATTTTAATACACATAATTAGTATACGTAGGAATGCATTGCGTGATTAGACCTTAATTAAAATGACCGTTGCTTGTTTCGTGGGTACAGGAAATTTCTTAACTGAAAAATCTGACGGTCATACGAAGTAAACATAGCAAAAAAAAAAGTTCCACGATTATTTTAAAAGAACAATATTCCATACTTTAAAAAAAATATGTAAACTTAAAATTAGAATTTCCAGAAATGTATCCATGGATCGAGCGATCCGCGGAGCAAATTTTGGGAACCACTAGTGTAGCATAATGTTATCACTGTAGTGACAGACACAGAAACTGGAGGGTCGCGTCCAAAAAAATGTTAACATTGTGACGTATCTTCAAAACACGTGGAGTTCATATGATAATGTTACTCGCCTTTGTTGGCGATAGTGAGAAAGATTTATTGCGCCGTCTTCTGGCGGCTGGCTTTCATTGACTTGTGTATACTTAGTATGTCTCATTTGTGTCTGTGGTTTACAGACGCTAAATCTGTACCAAATACCAGTATCTTAGTTACTTAACAACTTTCACCGAGTCTCTGTACATATAGGAACAATCACGATAGTACAGACATGCTGTGTCATTCAGTGCAAATATACAATTTTAAATTTTATGGCTACATATATAAACACGTGGTCGACTCAAGTAGATCGTTTTATGAAAGGTAATATTATACCACTCTCATTATCTGAGGGGACTGATGCAAGTCTGCATTGAGCTGTAATAAAAATGAGAAGAAATACTTTAAGTACTAATTACTAAATTACTGAACGTCTGAAAGAATGAAGTGAAAACGTTACGTACGTTTCAATACTTGAGTATTGTTTGATAAAAGATTTCTCTGTCTTTGATTCCGCGAAACTTTAGGGGGAGTGGTGGCCAAGATCCACAGTTACTTAATTTGGCGCTGGTGAGTAGTTAGCTTTACTTCATAGCAACTGAACATTGTGAGAACAGCTTCCGTTAACTATTGTATTGGAAAATGTATGGAACTCACAGCCGGTTTGGACACAGAGGTGAAGAGACAAATCCCTTACCCTTCCCGGAAGTTGAACTCTGTCATCCAACGCATGGAGCAGAGTAATTGAAAAACTAATGATCTCGGAGTTAATCAGTCAGTTCGATGGTTGGCTACTAAAGTGCGACATGTACCGTTTAAATAGAATTAACAGATTTCTCCCAAACATTATAAAGTATTTGATGTTTGTTGGACCGTTCATCATTGTGATAACTGAAGAATAAAAACCAACTAGATGCCACTTATTATTTTATTGTACTTCTTACAGGCTCAACATATTTCGGACACTAATCCAGCCTACCCGCACCTAACCTCCAACCTACAGCAAACCAAGAACGAAATGACCAATGTGGTAATCAACATTATAGTCGCGAGCTCCTGATGATGGGCATAGTAGTGTCCGAAACATGTTGAGCCTGTAAGAGGTACAATAAAATAATAAGTGGCTTCTAGTTGGTTTCTTATTCTTCGGTTATTATAAAGTATATTCCGTTGTACACGGTGTTGTATTGCAGGTCGTTACTGTTATTCGTACCATCACCACTATGGGAACCTGAATGTTCATATGTAAAATCCTTGTGGCCACACAGTTCATTTACACAATACTTTCGTATTTTTTACCTATTTATGTAGTGTTGAATTGAGTTTATACTTACAAAAATATTTAAGATTTTATTCGAATTTGACAGGTGTTAAATATCGCTTAACTGTAAAGTGTTTTGAAATATACACTTTGCTTTACTTCTGTCATTCAACAAGACATACAATTTATGAAGTTTTTGTTTCACAGCAGAAAACGTTCTGACGGTGATGCTGATTTTCAAATATACCCTGAAGTTAACAAAGTAAACACACAGGGAAATTTAAGCACAAAGAGCTTTCCAGGTATATTTGCGCTGTTGTCGTCTCTAGATTTTAAGTACATAAATACCGTGTCTTTTATACTGTCTTTAAGAAACTTTGGACGGACGAGCAGCAAATAACAAAGCTGGGCGAACATTAAATATTTCTTTAATCATATAAAAAGTCACCAGGCCTAAAACAAGAATGGTTGAAAATACGTTTGTCGTGCAGTGCGTGTATTTGAAAACTTTATTACGATAAGTTACTTTTGAGTTGCTTTGCAGATGATTTCAGGAATGTGTGCAAACCTAAAGCCAAATGTTCATTTTTACGAGATTTTAAATAAAATCGAAACGTCTGCCATGCATTTTAGTAGAATTCGCCATCATCAATTTCAATAAAAATTCTTCGACATTGCCTCCGTCATATGTGGACAGACGGACAGACATATGGCCTATTGAACACCCTTATATTTACAAATCTCCGTTACCAGTGCACCAGAATCCCGTTAGACTCTTCGAAGTCCATGCTTCTTCCCATCTTTCTACCTTTTAATAATACACGTTTTTAAACTAAACACAAGGAGTTAATATTATACAGTGCTAATAATTTTATTTATTCCATTCAAAATAATACACATGTGTTTCTTTATGATATTTCTGAAATACTTCATATCGACCGTGAATGGAGGTCACTCATAAAAGCGTCCAGAATTATTTTGTCCTTTGGAGGGTGAGGCAAATTGAAAATTCAGTATACTGTGATTGGGAGGTAGGTGCGATTGACTGAGGATCATGTGAATATATGGTCTTGGCATTAAGAACGATCGATCTTGTTTTATATTGCCAAAGAAATAATGTGATTTTTTAGTATTACATAACGTAGTCAAGCAATGTTTTTCCCACTTAGCAAAATGTAGAAACACACAGTTAAGTGTGCTATCTTATAGTGCTATGAATCAATTAGAGCTTTTGCATTATATGGTCTAATGACAGTCACAAATTGTTAAATTCTATACAGAAATGACGGTGTTTATAGGCAATGTTGTGATACATTCTGATTCTTACTGTAGAATTTTTTAATGTGTGAGGTTATGATTCTTGGACTTGATGTTAAACGTTTAATTATCATGCAATGAAAGTACAGTTTTCTTGAGAAAGTAGTGTGTTCAAACTGAAACAGTCTAATATAAATATATATAGTATATGTATATGTATTCTCCTACATAAGTAAACACAATAATTTATACTCCTTTGAATTCATTGATTTTGTTCCGCTGTGTTTTCTTCACCCTTTATTGCATATGTTAAATTCACTACTTGTAGTGCATCATAAATATATATACATACTTATATATACTTGTACATACATACGCTTATCAGCGTACACGTTGACTCTACATAGTCCCAAGTATTGTAAATAATAAATAAATTATTCTCTTTCCCTCAATTTATTTATACTTTTTCAATAATGTAAAAGTACAAAATATCGAATGTCATAACTGACTGGTTTGTTCTTTATAAATTTTGATGTGTTGCTGACCGTGGATCTCAGTATAAACTTAGTAATTGACCAAATTAATGCACAGATTATTGTTTTGTAGTAAGTTTATTATATAGACTTAATATAAAAAAAGAATTTGTGCATTAATTTGGTCATTTGCTAACATTGTTCTTTATATTTGGAAGGCCCCCTGTTTAAATACCGGTTCACACAAGACCTATTTTGACTCGGGTTTTTATGGCTGTCCTCAGGGCTTCCAGACAAATTGCGGGACAGTATCTCAAATAAGGCCACTGTTACTTAGTTCCTTAAACCCCTCCCCAATTTATTTGTAATAATAATAATAATAACATTTTTTGGTGGAATATGAACTGGGAGCGACGTTAAATAGATCAAGTAATTGAATACGATTACAATACACGTTTACGTTTGTAAAGAACAATTATTCGTCTGCGAACTACATCACTTCAGTAATTTCATTTGAAGTTTTCTGGTTGATTCTGTGTTAATTACGATAATTGGAAAGATTAATAAATCTGTTAAATGATTAGAAGCGTACCCTTTGTCTTATAGCCGTAACTAACTGCGGTCTGAAATTTGGTTTGTTTCGTAACCAGTAAATACCAATTTAATTGATTGGATTGAATGTATACAATAACCCCACGGCTAATTAATGGTTTGAAATGGAATTTGAGTTATGACTTTCTACTTCACCTGGTATAAGCTGTCACAAGATCGATACTACCACACACTGCTTTTCCTGTGGAAATCGGATTATGTGATGGTGCTAAGAGGGCTTAGATGGGAACATGGAAACCATGTTTATTGTTCATGTAGTGGAATGAACAACTTATCCTTCATGCGCGAATATTCCTAAGCGGCAGATTCCTTGCTTATACAGGTATATGTCAGTTTAGGCAATACATAATTTCCTGGAACACGATCTGTAAGCAGAAGACTAGTAAACCAAAGTATGATATGATATGATATAACTGCAATTGGGTTGGCAGCCGGTGGCAGTAGTGTAGAACACATTTACACACAAACAGTACATAGAACAACACAAAGGAAAGAGAATATACAGAACAGAACATACATAACAATAAAAATACATAAACATAATAAAAATACATAATTTAAAAAATTAAACTAAAGCAAACAAACTATACAACCATATATACGTACAATGATTAAAAAAATGGAACCAAAAGAACATCAAAGAATGTGATAAAAGAAAAAGTCATATAAGCAGCAAACTTCATATGACCTCTATATCTTCTAATAATGTTAGACACCCTGTTACTAAGACTTTCTCTACAATTCACCGAACTACACTTCACTCCACTTCACTACACTTGTCGACACTTCACTTCCTCTCATTTAAACTTCTCCAACTAAATTTCCCTACCCTCTCATTTGGCTAATATCTTAAGAAATTCCGTCTTAAAATTCTGTTTTATTTCCTTTCCGGATGTTATGTTATGGTAAATTTAGTGATTATTTTAGTCTTACATTTCTTAAAGGGAATTAATACTGTGAAAGTAACACGTCCACTGGGCATTCCTAAAGATTCAAATATTGTGGGATATTGCATGGTGTTGCCCGGTAACTGATGGTCGACGTTTTTGTAAGATCATTATTCGTCCTGCGACTCAATGTCTCTGGAGAGAAAAGCACTACTTTCCTTTGAATCGTCGGTAATTGTTTACCATTGAACATGGCGTAGTATCTCAAACGACTCAAGTCTTTAACAATGTCTCATTGCGAACCTAATATTTCGCAAAGAAAACCTTACTCAAGCAACTGACAGTCTGTCAACTGACTGTCATGGTACCGTACGTATTACTGTTTGTAAGAGACCACAATTACCCCCAAGCTACATTGGTTGACTCCAGTTCTTATGCTCTCGTGTACGTTTTAGATATAATATGATCCATTTATGCTTACGCCTCCCATGTACCGCTTACGTTTTCCAAAAAAAAATAAGAATTTCTCACTCTTCCTATGCCTGCCATCAGTTTCGGCAGAATCATCTTTTATTCTCCCGTTTACAAATGTATTGTTCATTATTGTGTTCTGGAACACTGTCGGTGCATGCTTATTGAAAGAAAAAGTCATGTTGTTGTACTGTTGTACCTTATATACATAGAAAAATAAGTTGAAGGAAAATTGATATCACAATTAATTGGTAGAACTTGTGTTCTGTTCTTTAGGATGTAGCACACAGTCTGTACGGCCAAGATCAATAGCATACCTGCACATCCATTAGCATCGGAACCCATTTGATATGTCACTCCCACTCAACTACCTTTGTTTCTGTCTATACGAAGCTGTGTAGCATGAATATAGTGACTAGGCTGCAGGCCGGAAGGCTGAGGAATGAGAATTCGGTTTCTGGCGTGGGCGTGGATCTTTCTCTGGCCCCCGTCTTTCACACCGGCGCTGGGACCCAGCCAGCCTCGCGAATGATTAAGAGAATGTTTCGCCGGTGAAAGCGGCCGCAGCGAAAAATGCCTATGCGCCTTTATTTAGGCAGAGGTTAAGGATACTTGCAGTTACACTTTCAGTTCCCTCTACATATTCATTGTTTTGTGTTGAATGATGCAGATCGACACATTTTGTACGAGAGTAATGTAAGAGGCAGTCAATAAGAGGGGATGGAGAAATTCCTTAATGAGGACCTTTTCGGTTTTATAATTGACGAAGCATTATTAGGGTAATCGACTCGAAGATGAAGTGAACGAAACATGTGACCTACACGGAAGCTGTAAGAGCTTTGTTCAAATGTTTGGTCGGAAACCCTGAGGGAAAGCGACTACTTGGGAGATCTAGGTGTAGATGGGAAGATAATATTTAAGTGGAGAAGAAATATTTTGTGAGTTATGTGAACTGGAGTTATAGGACTCAGAATATGTATCAGTAGCGTGAAGCTAATTATAACATATTGAGTTCTGGCTTTACGATGCTAGAAGTGCCTGTCGATTAGCACCGGAATAATGGGCTGTTGTGAAAGTGTTTGGATTGTCGGATCCCCTTAAACGCAAGGGGTTTCTTGTCCAGCTGAAAAATTACGAGCCTTTGAAAGTGGTCTCTGTAGCACGGGGGTTGTTAGGCAAGCACGGCGGAGAATAATAAGAAATAATTGCGTAATCCTGTAAGTGGTAGATTTACTTAGCAAGCTTCCCTACCGCTCAACTGAGACTGTTTCCTTGCAGATGGTTCCCCTTCCTCCCTACATAACGAAGCTAGTGGATGATATACGGGGCACTGCGATCCATTATCTGTTTGAAAACAGATTAACATAGTAATGCAGTTTAATATATAGTTGTAGCGAGGCGTGGGATTATACATAGACTGCAAGCTATATGAGTTTAAATTGTAAATGGAATTTTAATGAGTGTCCTGTAACTATTACACATTGCCACTATCTCTGGCATTTTCCGTGGTTGAGGCCAATTCTTTAATTTTTTTAATTTAATTTTTTTTTAGATCATCATCTCTATCTTATGTACTTAAGACATTTCCTTACGATTTTCTGTGTTCTTTTCACATGTTTTTTTTTTACAAGCGTATGAAATATTTACATAAACACGACACCACATTTGTTCGTCCATTCACCTGCTCTCCATTCTTTGTTGTCCATTATGTAGGTTATAGTCTTTTTGTTGAGTTGCTATCCAGTACAAGCACCATACAAATTGTGTCAACGTATTTAGAACAGTACTGATCTATGTAACTTTAAAATATTGACAAGAATAATAAACATATAACTTTTTGAACTCCTCATGGAGAAGCTTGACGTTCACTCAGCTTTTCAATAAATCCAATGAAAACCCTACTTAAAATTTCCTGAAATGCGTCTTATTCGAGACAGATGAATTTAGTCAACATTTCACACAATTTTTTGAAGATCCATTATAATAGTTTCCTCCCATCTATAGCTAGTTTTGGCGAGGAGTCACTTCTTTTCGGGTTTACCCACCAAGTAATACAAATTGTCCAAAAATTATGTACCCGTAATGAGAATATCGTTTTGCTGTGATTAGTTATTAAAAGTTTTATTGCAAATTGTGCTCGGAAAAGTTACTTTTCAAAGTATACACGCTGGAAGTAACCTGACCCTAAAATTTGTGGACTCCTTTGTTACACTAAGGTTGGCGAGAATAACTCTGCTTACCTAAACAAACCTGTCAGCCGTATAGAATCGTGTAATGGAGATAAAGAAGGACCCAGCATTGTGTTCAGCTACGGTCAATAGAACATAACTTGTTTCCCTGAAAATACATGCTGACATTTACTGTTGTTTAAGGTAAATGTGAAAATACTACTGTTCCTGTACACTCCGTGCGCTGTATTCCGAACAACAGAACTGAAGGGGAACAATGGGATAGAAGTATTTTGCGAAATCTTGGTCTAAACTCTCTGGTGAGAGCCCTTTATAGAAATATTTCCATTGTACTTAACTACATTAATGGTAATATTATATTTTAGGCCACTTATCTTTCTTATGAGTTGACCATACATTTTGCATGTGCCAAAATCTGTATCACTTTTGAGTATTCATTTGTGTGACTGATTTTTAAGGAACTTTATATAACCTCATGCCATAGACGGTAACACACAGCCACGATTCCCTACTATTTTTATAACTAATAATAATGATTTCGACCGCCTCTGTGGTCTAGTGGTCAGAGTTTCTGGCTACAGATACAGAGGTCCCGGGTTCGATCCCCGGCGCTACCAGATTTTCTGAATAGTAGTGGGTCTGGAACGGGGTCCACTCAGCCT
>Ga0136643_10008210_pt1 | contig 15230 bp, 5 predicted proteins | sample TergutLab28metaG_FD_96883 | JGI IMG/M metagenome (GOLD analysis project Ga0136643, IMG submission 96883) | Labiotermes labralis P1 segment gut microbial communities from Petit-Saut dam, French Guiana - Lab288 P1 (version 3) (version 3) | ecosystem: Host-associated > Arthropoda: Insects >... | reverse complement strand
GACATGGATACGTACATTGCACTCCTTGCTGAAATATTACTTCATTTTTTTACGTTTTGCTGACCTTGCATCTTAGTATATTTATTTCAGCAATTAACCAACTTGATGCCCAAATTTTTTTTTATACAGTAAGTTTATTTCATGCCTGTACATGTTTCGAGCACATGTGCTCGAAACATGTACAGGCATGAAATAAACTTATTGTAAAACAAAAATTTTGTGCATCAAGTTGGTTAATTACTAAGATAAATATACTGAGATGCACGGCCAGCAAAACATCAAACTTTTGACCTCCTGATGATGAGCCCATGGTGCTCGAAACATGTAGAGGCATGAAATAAACTTATTGTAAAACAAAACTTTTGTACCTCTATTCGTGACAACCCCAAATTTTACAAAAAGTTAACTTAAATAAGGAGGAAAAAATAGAAGAAAATATTTAATGTTTGTGTATGGGCATGATCAATAAATACAGAATTGTAAAAACCTAACGTCCATTTCGAACTGGGAAAATTAATACTCTAGTAGCAGAAACCTAAGTTTTAACAAATCAAATGCCAAGCCCAGCATATGTACTAATCTCATTTAACTCAAATGTTATGGCATACGGTACGATGTGACACATCAACATGGCTGTCTAACACGCACACCAATGAAGAAAGATGCTCTCTATCCTTACACAGCACGCTGTCTACCAAATACCTTTCATTTGCTTCCGAAACGTTCAATAGCGTCTTCTTTCCACAGCATAATGGCGACGGTTGTTGAGAAGAAAAACATCATTTGTTCAAATTTAAATCGCTGTTGGAAAGTGACCACCTGAACAATTACACCTTCAGTCGTGTTATCACGTACCGGCAACGATGGCAAAACACACAGCTCCATTACCATTCGGACGGTCTCTATTTAATATCTATTACATTGCAATGGCGTGGAAAGAGGCAATAATGGCCATTTAAATAGAATATCCAAGACTTTTCCCACAATAACTGCGGATAAACAGGAAAAGTCTAAGTAATATTAGCAGCGTATGAAGAGTTAAGGCAAACCGTGTTTGACAGATAGCTTAAGAATGTTAAAGGGCAGGCCGCGGAACTGGTCACGTGTATTTTGTCTTCAGTTTAACATTTGTTCAGCTAACTCAGCAATCCTGCGAAGTATAATCATAAATTATTCTGTCTCATGTTATTTTTCCATTGCTGTTAGGTGACAGCATGACGCCTGGCCAAGAAGAACGGCCAGGCGCCATTTTACACTCCCTTTCTTAATACATCTTTCCGAGTCTCTTGAGGTTCATTCACTCTGATGGAGAGAAGGCAGGAGAGAAGAGCATTCGGAATGTGTAAGGCGTCGAAATGTCTCGTGGACGCCCACCCACTTCCTGCGAGGATCATCAGCTACATCTATCTCATCATCAGCACGGTCCGACATCGCTCACTGGCAAGTTACCAAGATGGTCTAGTGAACCACTAAAGCTGTGAATTCCACGCGTCTTAGCATTTCTTTCACTCACATAAACAGAAGACGAAATAACCAACTCGTTTACATTTTCATTCCCTAGGTCTTTTGGTTGTAGGTCGGGATCGTTAAATTTACCAAAATACACTGGTCAGTTCAACTTAAACTCTTAAGTTCCACTCAGCAACGCATCCCAATCCGTCAAATACATGAAAAACACAATATATCTTATTTTGTGTTGGAGACTCGTATAAGTACACTTAAGGTTCTCCTACTTGGAGATACAAACAGACTGTCATTTGATTTATGATAACCAGGAAAGGCTTAATTAAATTTAAGAGAAACGGGATGTTCCGAACCGATCCCTATGCATCAATCAGGAACACTCCTCATAGTGTGCTTTCTTTACAAAACACAAAATACCGTTCGATGCGAAAGAAGTTATCTTTCGCTTCAAACAAGAAAACGTCGTAGATTTGATATACCGGTGTGTGTAGCAACATTCATGATGTTTTCAATTCGGTCTGTAATTCTACTTATCTCAAAGAAATATTATTTTAACCACTGAACCAAAAAATTAAAAGTCAACCGCTCCATTACTTGAAATACAAACATTATATAAGTCCATTTTTCTAGAGAATAGGGTCGTGTCACTGGGTAATTTATTCCCGACGGTCGAGACAACCAAGTGGCTATATATTCAAGAATCGGAATGTCCATTATTTTGAAAATTTGACTGCTGGTCATCAGCACAGAACGCTATCTCAAAACGTCATCATATTCTCCCATGACATATTTTCAAACCACAGACGAAGTGAATCAACACATATATATATATATATATATATATATATATATACACCCCTGCGATAACCTAAACTCGCATAAAAGTTACAAATTTGTCACTAGTAATTATAACAATGTTACTTTTTCACGCGCGGACTAGGGTGGAAGAGTCGTTCTCTCCTTTCGTAAAGTCAGGCCTTGCTACAAAAGATGACTATAATCACCCACAGTATCTTAAAATTCTTATGCAGTCAACCGCCATAAGCAATCATTCCTTGCAAACTTGACCTCTTGGAATAACCAATACACATGCGACCGCGTTATTACCGGAAAGTCAGTATTAAATAAAATTGTCCGCTAACTAATCAGTCAAAAGAACCTGTACAATGCAAAATTAACGTACTGAATTTACCGACTGTAACAAGGATTTACATTGTACCGGATTCGGGAGCACTTTCGTAAATACATACGTCACGCAGATATGAAATCCGACGAGCTTACCCTTTAGGTTGCTCGTATCAACTGACTGTCTTACGTAAGTTTAAATGTGCACATGTATGTAATAATAATTTGTACAAAGACCATTTTAAAGTGTCTTTTAGAAAAGTATATTACGATGTGTTCACTGGACAGCACTGTAAAGTCAGAAAGACACACTGTCTTTAAAGACACGTTTACAAAATTTCATCATGATCATCATCCGTCACAAGTTAGGCCTCGATAGACGTGTTTCGGCCTCGTCTAATATTCTCTTCAAAGGTCTTTCAAGTCGTCTTCGTCCATTTGGTCTACAGTTCAGCCATAAAACTAAAATTTATGGTTTCTTAGAAAAATGAATATAAATTTTATACATTTAAATTTTCCAATGTAGGGTACGCAAACTCTCCTTCAGACAGAATTCTTTTCAACAAACGTAACATCTTATCACACTTCAAGCGATGTGCAACCTGCACTCAACCGGAACCATTTCATATCTACACAACAACATGCGAAGTTTTCCTGCAGCTGACATGGTTATTTTTGTCTCAACATCAACGTGGTTTATTTGATCTGTGCCAGTTAAGTGGCCCCGTAAGGTCAAGAAAGGAGAGAAGCAAACTGCACCAGGCCGTCAGCACTGCTGAATGTAGCTGTAAACCGTAACTCACTGTACTAGCTTTATGTTCATGGCGGCACCGTACAACTGTCTTACAGGAGCATAAAGAAAAAGAGAAGCGAAGAACAAAACTAATTTAACATACAAAAAAATCTTCACAAAACGAGACAAACCTTTGTCTATAGGTATACTGTATACGTACAGCGCTTGGACGTCCAGTATCACAGTCTCATGTAATGGGGAAGTACACTTTCACAAGGTTTGAAATTAAAGGTGAATTTGTTCACATAGAGGCGACGAAAGGCATTCTAGAAATAAAGGTATGGCTCCACTCGTTCTGGACCCCGACAGTATATGGAAATAAGTGGATAGCCTCACACCGCTCCGTCTTAAACCCGTGGAAAGCGTTGCCTGCTACTCGTTTCCCTTATTTTTCCTTTGAATAATTCAGTTGTTACTTAAAGCAAATACTGTTTGCCGAATACTGAAGAAAGCTGTCAAGTAACTGGCTCTCACACACACAATTTGTATCCATCTGTGGTTTCTCTTATTTCAAAGCAGTCTGCAAAGTCTTAACTCAGTGTGTCAGCTATATCGCTCACAACCAGATACTTCAACAGTCGTGATGAAGGAAGAGATTATACAAAAGGTACCCTGACGATTGGAATCACAAAATATATTTCAATCAAACTGTCTAATCTTGTTTACAGACATGAAACATGCACGAACGTAATTTAGTAGCGTTAAGTCTTGTGTTTATTGCACAAATCGTATAAGAAAGCAGCTTTTCACTCATCGAAAGTAATAGTAAGCGTAATATTGTTATGCGTTCTTTATATTTACATCTAACGATGTGTAATAAATTTTATCAGACGACAAATATGCGACAAAATTTCCTCATTTTATTTCAAAATAATCTAGCGCAGAAAGTCTCATTTTTCGAAGACGCATTCCTTCTTTTGTTAATACTTCAAACGCTAAATATTTGGGGATTATTATTATTATTATTATTATTATCATCATCATCATTCTTCATATTCTTGGAGAATAATCTGTTTCCAACATTCACATTCCTTGTTAACATAGTACTGTATTTTATTAAATACCCTTATCATTATTATTAAACATCATTTTCGTTGTTAGCACGCATAATCGTTTATATTTTTTATTTATTTTGGACTTCTGAGTAAACAATCTGCAAGGCTTTGTCTTTCTTTTATTTGTTGTCCTCTCCTTCTTTCTTCATTAACTGCTCCTGTCTTCGCCGCTGCCTCCGTCTCCTTGTGCTTGTGACGTCATTCATTTTGTCAGCACATAAATTAAGAATTTTATTGAAAGAAATGGATAACCGTCGTCATAATCTTCTAATGAACAACAAGCAGTACATAGTCTGTACACACAGGATTTCTGGAGCAGAGAATTAGAGGCTCACGTGTTGTGTACGCAATATTTACAACACAAGTAATACGAACTTCTATTATGTACATGATTCTTGTAGCCCACATTGCGTTTCACTGTTCCTCCATTCATTTTGTCCGCCACATTGTTATAACAAATTTCATCAAACTACAAATAAAATCTACCAGATCAGAATGCTCTCACATAGTATATTGCGCACACAAAATTTTGTGAAAATCAGACAAGTTTTTTTCAATAATTTCTAGATTATGACCGCACTGCAATTTCATAAGGTCTATTGTTAAACCTATGGGAGCCAAACTTTTCCCAAGGACTAAAAATCTATTAACTCCCCCCCCCTCGGAGCGTGTAGCTGAGAATTTAAATGAATCTAGTGCTTTGGCATATATTCGCGTGCGCGCGTACTTTCTTAAAGAATCTATCCACAATACTCGGACAAACGTCAGGGGTGATTTCTCCACATCAAAACAAGAAAATATGTCCGGAAATGGGTAAATTTTTGTTTAATTTAAAGATTACATCCAACAATAAATACCTTAACTATGTAACATCTGACTTAAAGCTGATATAATGCATTTATAATACACGTCCGCAACTTAATAACTCTTGATTTCTTGTTTTTTTATCACGTCTAAATTCAAACAAATGTTCAACATGTCCTCCACCGGAATCAATGCACGCATGATCATGCCAGATGACAGAATGTCGTATCATTTCAATGATCCCGGGGCGGTTGCGAATGGTTTGACAGGCCTCAACAATGCGTTGGCGAGGTGTGTCTGTATATTCAATTTGAGGTGAAGAGGCCTAGAGTAGGGATGTTACGTGTCCCAACAGATAAAAATTTAAGGGACTGAGATCAACATGTTGTTGGGCTGTACCTCAACAACCATACGCTAGCGAACATATATTGATCCGAAACTGTTTTCTTCTTTTGGTGTGCGCAACTCACACCTGCATTCATCCGAGCATTTCAGACAAAGCCTGCGTATATAGATAGACGTAAATTCTGACTTGCAAATATTTAACCGTTTACTTAAAAAATACGGTACAAGAAGAAAAAAGAAAATTTTGAGAAGCATGAGACTATAAATTTAGGCACGAAGGACACTCACTTACTTACTTACTTACTCCTTACTTACTTACTTACTTACCGACTTAATTTCTTACTTACTTACTCCATGGAGCAGAGTCCTGTTCGAAAAGCTAACCGGTTTTCAGCTAGTCAAGAAATTCGCTGCATTTTATGGAAAAGGAAGGTTCATTACCGCGTTTACAATTGCCCACCACCTGTCCCTGTCCTAAGCCAGATCAATCCGCCCATGCCCCCACATCCCACTTCCTGAAGATCCACCTTCATATTAACCTCCCATCTATGCCTAGGCCTTCCAAGTGGTCTCTTTCCCTCTGGTTTCCCCACCAAAACCCTTTATGCACTTCTCCTCTCCCCCATACGTACTATTTGTCCCGCCTATTTAATTCTTCTCGATTTGATCACCCGAATAATATATGGTGAGGCGTACAGATCAATAAGCTTATCGTTATGTAGTTTTCTCCACTCCCATGTTACCTCGTCCTTCTCTGGCCCAAATATTCTCCTCGGCACCTTATTCTCAAACATCCTCAACCTACGTTCCTCGCTCAATGTGAGCGACCATGTTTCACACCCATACAAAACAACGGATACATATAATGAACTCCATGAAGAAAGTCTGTGGATTTCTGAAAGGGAAAGCATTCATTTTGGGAACAGCAGCAGTAGTTAGAGCAATCGAATGTGCGGATATGAAATGTTACAGAAACAGGACAAAACGTTTGCAGCAATATTTAATTATGATAATGTATATACATATACAGTGGGCCGAGTTGCTCAGTCGGTATAGCGACTGACTACAGGCTGGACGGTCCGGGTTCGAATCCCGGTGGGGACGAGATTTTCCGCCAGTCCAGAGACCGGCCCCGCGGCCCACCCAGCCTCCTGTAAAATGGGTACAGGGTCTTTCCCGCGGGTAAAGTGCGGCCGAAGCGTGCTGCTGACCACTCACCCCCTTCTAGTGCCGCAGTCATGGAAGAGTACAGCTAAACATCTACCCACCCTCTGGGCCACACCGGACCTGTAACGGGATCACTTTTATATACACATACAACTAGCCTCAAGTCCTGAACCCATACCTATATGTTTACATGAAAGTTGCAGGGCTTTGCAGCAGAAGTTACGATAAATACAGAAACTGACGTAAGTCGCACAACCACAGACGGAATAAAATAAGTATAAAATGCAAGTTTTATTTAAATTAGCAATTTTATATTAGTCTCATGTCGCTGTGTGTTTATCTTTACGACAGTTCCCGTATCTGTTGCACTTGCTACGTCACTGACCTATAATATACGCACAAACACGGGGAGTGTGCCTAAAACTCTAAAGTTCCTCTTTCACAATTCCCCATACAGTACTCATACTTCACGATGCTGCGATTATTAAGGAAATGGAAAAATATGTACAAGAGCACACAAGCTTCACATTTACAAATAGAGCCTCACTGAGCCACTAAATAAAATAAAATTAAAGTGACATTAACCCTTTAAACGTCGAATTAAATCCCAACTGCCATTTGTTGGCATTATTAGGAGCTCACCATATTCTCCACTTTAGCGGGATAAGGGTTAAATTGTGATGTACTTGTATGCAAACTGCGAGTGAACAGTACATTAACGATGAATGGCACTCTTCTAGTGACCTAATAGGTCTGGAGTCTGGCGGCTGTGACTTGTGGTCAGTGTACAAGTGGTAGAAATATCTACTTCAGACAAAATAAAAAAGGCACAAAGGAAAGTCTCAATTATAAAATAAATTAATTCTTCATAATGAATGTGTAATGAATTTTGAGATTCAATTTAATTCTAGGAAAATTACATAAGCGGCTGTTAAATTTGCCATTTGCTCTCTAATGAAATTTCAGACTCCTTAAGAGACATAACTTTCTCTGTATCAGTCTACGCGCAATTTAGTACACACAGACTTTCAGGGTTACGTAAATCAATAGAAAGACCAGTTTTTGTGTGGGTTTCTAATGGTTCCAATGGCAGCAACGCTTTAATCTCAATTATATCTGAGTAAGCAAGTGTTAGAAGCATTTGCCACTTGCATGGCATGTCACCGCCCTGTCAGAGAAAATGTTTAGCGAGTTATTTAATTGAAGTAGGTCTTGGTGAGTAATAAAGTGAGGGCGTCGACTGGAATTGACATTCTCAGAACACAGTTCGATGGAATGCTCTAGCGAACAAGAAAATGAACGATATAAAAACAGGAACGGTATTAACTGACTCAAGAAATCTTCTCAAAATTGACTCTGTAGCCTTCCTGTGGGTGTAGAATTATTAATCAGCGAGATTAATAACCTCAAATCATGGCATTAATTTTAGAGACCCTATCTTTACACCATTTTCTTATTAATGTAAAGGGTCCTAGTTATCATCTTCTCCCATATCCGATCGTCCCATTTACGGGATAAAAGTTTTGAGGAACAATACGTAAAATTTTTTCTCACTTGACACGTATATCACATATCGTCTACAAGCATTGCAACGGAAGAAGGCTGTCCTGATCATGATACAGGCTCTTCATCAGGATGACTGGAGAACCAATTTAACAAGATAACGGGAAGCAAATAGTCCTTATTTCATGGATTACAGTCATCATCATCATCATCTCTCCAGCACAACGGATTTTTTACGGGTGATCTGTTTATCATCATCATCATCATCATCATCTCTCCATCATAAAGGATATTTTACGGATGATTTGGTTATCTAAAAGTTTGCATTGTTCCCGTCAGGGATCAGATGGCATCATGCAATCAGTCTACTGTACGTGCCTACTTAGAGTCATCCCTCTGATTCAACATCCACCTCCATCCGTCCACTCAAACCCAGACCTCTACTTTCGACTGTTAGGTAAAGCAAATGACAGATCCATTAAAAAAGCACACATTTTAAACACGGTCGCGTTTAAATGGTGGATATTTCTCTAACGTTACGTGCAGGCCAACGCCTTACCTATTAAATTACAATCATATTACTAATTTTGGAAGAAAATTACTCGCTTAAAGCGGCTTCATATTAATCCCTCAGGGCCTCCCAGATTTTTCCCCACACATATTAGTTACCAAAATAGAGCAATAGGTGATGAGATCTCAACATCTAGACGCAGATATGCATAATTTATAAAACTCTTGTAGCAGACGGATGTAACCTGATGATGGCCACTAGGTAGGCCGAAACGTGTAGTTATTATTGGTGATGCTACTACTTAGCTAAATAAAACTTCCACAGTTGTGTTTGATTATTTTATCATATTTTATATGATTGTAGTACACAACGAAGCTGTCCCAACTTAAAATTTCTGCCCTAAGAAAACCAAAACCAGTCCATAAATACATTTGGTATTTCTGTAAGATCAACTTCTATTCTACCTTCTACATTAAGGTCTCGCAATTTGTCTCTTACTTCATTCGCATCCAACACAGTGTAAGCTTTATCCTTACCAGCTAATTTCGTATTTTTATTTTATTTGTTCGCCCCCAGTCTGCCCTCTTTATATCAAGTAAAACACCAGATTTCTTCTTGATTTCAAACTTTTGCCGTGTTCTGATTGTTGTATGCTTTCTTCTGGGTAATTCCTCTGAGTTTAAATTTTATATGCCAACGTTTCGGAACACTCTGTCTGTTCCATCTTCATGGCCTATGAAGATGGAACAGCCAGGGTGTTCCGAAACGTTGGCATATAAAATTCAGACGCCGGAGAATTACCTAGAAGAGAACATACAACACCAGATTTCTTACTTGCAAACAAGAATAAGATCATATTTGTGCATGCTTTCACGTGTAGGCTTTTGTATAGCACATGTGTGCACAGGGTATTCCCAATTGAATTCAGAGCAAATATTTACGGAATTTAATCTGCTCCAGTTTCTTCTTGAATTTCAACAGCCACTTCGGTCCGTCCGTCATAGAAAGAAATCGCACAGCTCAACAACCGACGGTAAAGAAGCACTTAACACGCCAATACACAAATAATACCACACAGATCATCCCAGCAGTAATAATTAATGAAGAGAATACAGGATGCTTAACAAGATATCAAGTGTCATGACTAACTGAATAACAATCAACACTCGACACAGTTAAAATTTTAAACAAAGTAGGTTAGGAGAACTAAAAATATAACATTCCGGGTGAGAAGTTGCAAGTAGTGTATGAGATGAATGGTTAAAACAGGAACTAGCATGTATTCAAGACGCAGTCACTCAACGTTGGCTTATTTATAGCAAGGAGGGGCAAGCAAACTGCTTGTCACCAACACCCACACAAATCCACCTCCGGCACCAGATGTTCTCTAGCTGGCACCAACCACTGAAACGGATGTCGCCTGTCCATGTAAGCAGCCATCAGTCCGCTGATGACACCAGGTTAAGTATTTGCTTAGCTCATGCAAGCTTCATCCTTCGTGTTCATTAATTACTACTGCACGATACACATTTCAATAGTATTTTTTATCTACAAGCTGCTTGCTACCTGCAGCAATAAAATAATTATTCCTGATTATTATTGTGATTTTAAAATTGTTAAACTCATCTAAAATTAAATAGCAACAAGCAGCTCACCGATCTCGAAGTAATTCTTAGTAACAGTAAGGCGATAACATTTCATGAACTGCGGTTATGCTCAACACAATCTTAGTAATTAACCAACTTAATGCACAAATTCTTGTTTTATAATAAGTTTATTAAATGCCTTTACATGTTTCGAACACTGTGTGCTCATCACCAGGAGATCAAAATTGTATTATACAGCATCTGGTATCATCACACTTTGTAGGTGGCCGTCCCGTGCGTAGTCTTCTCTCAACCTGTGCACCGGACGGCCACCTACAGTTGTGATGATACCAGATGCTGTATAATACAATTTTGATCTCCTGATGATGAGTACACGGTGCTCGAAACATGTAAAGGCATTTAATAAACTTATTATAAAACAAGAATTTGTGCATTAAGTTGGTTAATTACTAAGATTATACTGAGATGCACGGTCAGCAAAACATAAAAAAAAGCTCAACATGTTTTGATTATGTAATGCTGTAGCAAAGATGGAGTTGAATAAGTGAAAACGGAGCAAATTTGATAGTTACAGTCACCCTCAAATATAAGAAAACCTCGTAATTTGCACAATTGTGTGTAATGTTAAAAAATTCAAGAGCGGCTGTACATATATGGTTTGTCGATACTCTGTTTATTTACCTGCGCTTCTCAGCTTCATGTCCTATATAGAGTCCAATTCTTTTTATGAATATGAATGGTAATTAGAATAAAATTATATGGAAGCGGCTGTAGCTACCTAAATGCACTACCCGAAATTCGCTCGCAAAGGACAAAATAACGCAACAAAGAGGATTCTGCCAACATAGCCTGATTTAAGCCTAAAATTCGAATTTAAAATGCGAACCAAAAGTACTACAGTCCACGCCGAGGCTTTCCCTGTTCTCAGATTTACCTAGCACTCACGAAAGTCAGAAAATGTACTCCGATTTTGACAACACATAAAATAATTTTCACACGTGTTCTTAAAAGTTCTTCTGGTATAAATGTTAATTTATTTAAGATATAATTCTCATACTGCATAGAAAAACAGACTTCTGCAGGGGTATTAGCTAACTACGGGTACGTTAACAACAGGATTACCACAATGCATAGACACAAAGTTTGTTTAACCCTGATCTATTTCAAGTGACAAAATTTTAAAAGTTGGATTTTAATTTCTTATGAAATGGACGTCATATTCAGACAGTACGAGCTGCGAAAACTTGATCAAAAAATTGTAAAGTATACTTCAAGCGTTACATTAACTTTTTAAAGCCTACTGGTTAAGTGACGCACCAACAGGTGTAACATTCAACAACTGTACGCTCTGCCCACACTGCATTTATGTGTTTTGTATTTATCTCAGAACAAACAGCGACTTGTGCCACTTACACCATAAACTGATTGGTTTTTATAACCGAGATAAAAATTGTTTACAGCGCGGTACGGTCTGAGTCTTTAAATAAACGACTCTACGCTTCGTCTTTAAAGGGTTAAATCTACGAGTAATTCCGTTGTGCAGTTTCGGAGATGAAACGTGTTAAGACAGAGAGACAGACAGACTTGACCTCCCCACTATTTCTTTACGCTACGCATTGTATGCGGAGAACGCATTATTAAAAATACAACGACAAAATGTCCCACGCCGTTCTTTCGTGACAGTTTTCTTTAGCAAATGTGGTCACGTAAAACACACAGACCTTCTCTCGGTGTTACTTAACTTTACGGTGACCAGATTTATTCATATAAAAGGGCAAATCAAACTTCTTCTGAAGGGATCACCTACCAGCAAGAATCTATCGAACCAGAAATAAAAATTTCATTGTGGTCCTTCAGCGTTAAGTGTTAGAAATAAGGGAAAGATATCCAGTTTCATTAAAAAGAAACCGCTCCTCGAGAATACCGCAGTTAAGAATTAAGGGGCTGTGCATGATTACATACGTTTAATTACCAGTTTTAGGGAAAGTTTGTGCCGGAAAGTTGCAAGTATTTTATTGCCCTAATCAAAACAAGGCTAGTGTCAACTACATTATTCATTATTAATTTTAGCGTAAGTCTGCGCTAACTGCAAAATGATTTATTACACTAATTATTGCTGGACTACAAAAGATAACGCGCTTCATTATTAGTTCTACAGAAAGTTTGTGCTCATTAATTGCAAGTATCTTGTTACCATATTAATCAATAATTTCTTCTTCTTTTGAAACTGCGTCAAACTTCAAGCTGACTCTCCTTGATGGTGCTGGGATGAAACGAAACACTGAGGGTCTGTAACCTGCGAAGAGCACGGAGTTACATACAGTCCCCATCTAGATCGCCCCACCGTGATTCTAGGTATAAAAGGGAAAATGTTGACATTATGTTGTTTTCCATCATCCTACCTTTTTTACGATGAGTGGGTGACGCTTGCGCTGGACATGTAGTACAAATTAGACGGTTTAACTAGCTAATCGTAGAAAGAGAATTTATCAATCAAAATGATCTGAAAGTGTTAAATAACTTGTGTCCATACAGCGCCTTTGTTTCTTCAGTAAATCAACATCGATTTCTCACATATTTAGCAAATACGCATATTTTCAAACGCCCATATTAAGTGGCCCCTTACTAAAATATCATGCCGTGATATCAAGCAGCGAGTAGACGAGAAATCCTGCGCGGAATGATGAGAACAAATTCGCAGTCAGATTGGAAGTTGAACTGAAGGCTAAGAATTCGCCACAAAGAGACTGGCACTTTAACAAATACCAGATACTGTTGGGGCTTGAACATTCTTCTCGACAGCAGTATGGATGGTCATATTACTTGAAGAGGCGGTTCGAACCCCAGAGATGGTAAAAATTTTCCGTACCCTTCCAGACGGAACCAAGAGGCCCACCCAGTCTCCTGTACAATGGACACGGGACCTCTTTCCCGAGGATGAAGCGAACGGGACCTGTCGTTGACCACCCACCCTCTTGTAGCTATAATTCTACCTCCGATTTTGTGTTCATGGGATGTTCAAAGTGATATTATACTTCACCAAGGCGGAATATTTGTAACAAGCTGCTGACCTCTGAGCTTCTTAAGAACTTCGTTCCGTGTAGTTCTGTTTGTCAGTATATTTGGTTCATCCTGTAAATATTTAGAGCATAACAATCCAATAAAGTAAAATTTAAATGGCTGTGTCTTCACAGCAGCCATCAAATCAAACAGGAAATGTTTCTAGCGTGCAGACAAACGTCCAGATTTCATGTAAATAATGAGCACCATGGATCCAAATAGCCTTCGAATACGTGTAAAGCCTGGGGTAATAAACTGAACGGTTCAGCGCCGGTTAGGAAACGGTTTAAATGCAAGGAATGCCGAACCGTTGCTTACTCTGTGTCAAGCAAATATGCCACAAGATGAAAACTAAAGTCCTATGACGTGGACGCCATGTTGACTTGTAATTAGTTACAGGCGTTTTAATGAAATTGTCTCATCCTACCTTCAGAGAGATCCCAGAATATTTTCTTGCAAGATTTTATCCTCTCAAAGTCACTCAGAGAAATACTGAAGATCAGCCAATCTCCTAGCCAACTAAAAATGCGCGCTTTCTTTCTGTAAATCAGCTGGAGTAAACCAAGAAAAAATAGTCTTTTGGACCACCCGGAAAGAGAGGCAGCAAGCTCCGACAGTCAGGAAGTAGTTACCAAACAATATGACATCATTTCGCTAAATATTTCCAAATTAATCACAAGTGTTGTGAAAACCTCAAACCTTACGATAAGTTGGTTCGCTGGATTATGAAAATGAAGACAAAGGTTAAAGACATTTGCATAGACAGCATTTTGGAATTCGGTGTAACACACTCACAGTTACGTTACAAAATGTTTAACGTAACATACATAGACGTCCTCCATAAAATAAAGATTTACAGCGCCACGCTACTCCTAAAATTATTCCATTCAAATTCTGCAAAATATCTAATCGAAGTTAAAAAGAAGAACACGATGTGTGGTTGAGGAACGGTTTCAGCTGCCTTAGGATGATGCCCAATAGTGAGATAATGTGAACAACATCTGCATGGAACTAATGTTCACACAAAAAAAGGGTAACTTCTTCACCCGCTCAGTACGTAAACTTTCAGAAGGAAAACCTTGCACCATATTTCTTCACGGTTAATAAAAATGTTAAAGCGGATTTAAATAAGGAATCCTCTGTTTCTAAGGGCTGACATAATTTCAAATTTTGTCACGTTTTAACCAGAGGCGGTTTTGTAAACACGCACGCACGCACACACACACACACACACACCCGCGCGCGCGCGCGTTAACATGAAAAATTCACGTACATACACGATAAGAACCCACCTTGTAAGCCAACATAAAAGCCTTATTTTCGCCACGCGAACAGAAAATACACACACATGCAGGTTACACTTCGGTGACAATTCTTTGAAAAAACACTGCTCGAGAGCGATGCAGCATTAATTTATTTGAACATCAGACAAATGTAGCAGCGTATAACGTCACTTCTTATACCGCGGTACACGCAGTAAACACACGTGTTCTAGAGTCCAGTTGAAATGTGATGGCACACGGTGAAGCACAGGAGGGGAAGTGAAGCGGTACCTGGTGAATGGAGTGGGTAGCCAGTACCCTTCACACTACCTCGGAACATGGTGTATCCAGCATTACTACTGTTGATGCGCACACCTCGACTGCCAGTAGTCGATTGAACTAAGCCACTCCCCCCCCCCCCCGCCCACTTTACAAGACCCCTCCCGTTTCCCCGAAAAACAAAAATTGGTTTTTTCCGGGGGCCCCCCCACTTTCAAACCCGCTCTCCCCCACAAAATAAACCCGTAAAGTTGT
>Ga0136643_10008209_pt1 | contig 15230 bp, 15 predicted proteins | sample TergutLab28metaG_FD_96883 | JGI IMG/M metagenome (GOLD analysis project Ga0136643, IMG submission 96883) | Labiotermes labralis P1 segment gut microbial communities from Petit-Saut dam, French Guiana - Lab288 P1 (version 3) (version 3) | ecosystem: Host-associated > Arthropoda: Insects >... | reverse complement strand
AGACCGGCCCTGGGACCCACCCAGCCTCCTGTACAATGGGTACCGGATCTTTCCCGGGGGTAAAGTGCGGCCGGGGCGTGCTGCTGACCACTCACCCCCTTCTAGTGTCGCGGACATGGAAGAATAGAGTTACAAATCTACCCAACATCTGGGCCACACCGGGCCTGTAACGGGATCACTTTAACTTTACCTGAGATGAGTAGGAGAATACGCAATTACTGAGGACATTGCTGAGAATAATACATTTACAGTGAATAATTTATTACTGAATCCCACATTCCGTGGTTCAGTCACTAACTTTCAGTTCGACAAGTTACAAAACTGCTGGAGTCATACGAAAGTTCCCTGTCTCTCACTGTGGGAAACAAAAGGAAGAGCTCCCACGGTCACTTCGCGGCCGCACAAGGCAGACCCACCAAGTCCAAAAAAACAAAACTTTAAGAAAAATGAATGTAAATACAAAAGTTCTTCAAGGATTGAATAACAATAACATGAAAACGTAAAGCAATCCCTGTACAGGTCTGGACGGGCCCTGAGCTTTCCAGAAAGTTGTGGCTCCCAGATTTAAATAAATCGGCAAATGAAGATGGTAAGATTGTCAGCCTTACGCACCGGCCGCCTTTACCCCACAGGCAATGATACAAGTACTCATGTGTGGTAGAGGCTGAGTCGACCTCAGGGCTATGGTGTGGCCGGAAGTTTTATGTCCCTTCATTCTTTATTATTTTATACGCACACACACACACACACACACACACACACATTATTTACACCTACCTACGTGGTAAATTAAGTTCCGGGACTCGGCCTACAAAATCACGCACACTAGAAAGAAGAAGAAAATTTTTTATTTTCCTTCGACAAGGAATGTGACAAATCGTCTCCTGTCAACATGTATTTCATCCTCCATTGATGTTAGGTCATTCGATGGTCCCTGGTCACCATTTAGTTAACATATTCAACAGTTTCCCGATTTAGAACACAGGACGGCTACCTGCTGTTTCGATTATGTTCAAGGTCCTCACTTCCCTTTCTGGGTCCTTGAAACTCTTCGAAGACAAACGTACGGCACGCAGCTGCATATACTGATGAAAATCTGAAATATTTCACAAGTTCTGGCCTAGCTGTTTTCCAGAGGTTGAAACAAAACTTGATGGCCACTCGCTGCTCTGTGACAATGCAGGAAAACGCAATTTAATGCACTAGCTTCTACGGATGAAGTGACTGAGCTATATATTTTTTTCACAGGCCTCTGGAGGTCATAACATGAACTGACAGACATTGGCTACAGTTGGTTTATAATATTAACCTTTCTTGCACGACACCATTAAAAGCGAAACACGCTACGTAGACACGAACAGAGAAGCACGCTTACCTACATAAATGCACACACATACACACAAAAGTGTATGTAATTACTTACGTAATTAAATATCCTCTATTCTGTACGCTGTCATTTCCACATGCAAACATACTCATACGTAACGTAATGTAGTCTGTAAACACACGCACATGAACATATGTTTCCGACGTTTCGGAGAAATCTGCGGCCTCAAATTTCTACCTCTACAATTAAGTCGCCTGTTCCTTAGACACTGTGGTACCTATCTAATGAACTGCAGGACGTCACATCTCAGAAGACCACGAAATTCAATTTACCACCGCCAGACCTTCAGGTCTCTCACAAATACACACATAAATCAAAGCACCTATAAGTAACGCCAGGCAGCACGTTCTCTCTTGAAAACCAGCAAGTCTCTCGGAATGTAAAGGACATTTTCGCTTTTATGGAGCCCACTATCACAACAAGTACATTACCACTCCGCCATCACCACAAATAAGTTATTTTATACAGTATTTCATCCAACTAATTGCCCTACTCAGTGGTCCACAATGGCATGGACACCAACCGAAAACACGGGGATACAGCTCCCTTAGGATAAAGGTGCCAGGAGAAACACAGATGTCTATCTACAACTAAACATCAAGTTATCAAGAAACGTAAAATATCTGTTTCAGATAAACTGTCGTTTGTCAGAACAAATCGGTTGAATTGGATTGGTCGTGTCAATAGAATGGATAGTAAAAGAAAAGCAAGTCAAGTATTTAACAATAATCCTCAGGGAAGTCGACTAAGAGGACGACCAAAAACAGATGGTGGAACTACGTACAAACAGGTATTAATAAATGCAAAATTACAAAGTGGAAAGAGAGGCCAAAAAAGCAGAGTCCACTAAGGAGGCGATGGGCCGCAGTGGACTAGAGTGCCATCGAAGAAGAAGAAGAAGAAGAAGAAGAAGAAAAAAAAGAAGAAGAAGAAGTAAAACTCCTGTAATTAATTTCCATTTTATACACTCTAGAAATATTTTAATTGATAAATTGTATTTTAACTCGATACATCCACATCTTTGACAGCAATTGTCATGAATATATTCCTTTGTCAATTACCTAACTTCAGATGGTCTATATGGGCCGAAACATGTAGGTGGACCGCCACAAATAACAAATATTTACGGTTAAGTCTGCAATTCGTCGGTCTGAATGCTCTATAATCAGTCTGTTGCACCGAATACGCATAACATTAATCTTATTTGTAATGTTACTGCTGCTGCTGTGGCAGAGAGAGTGATGTTCATCTATATCAGGTCAGACTTAATTCCTCTCTTGCTAACAGCAACTCTCTCTCTCCTTTTATTTCACTCCTCTGTAAGCGCTTTCAAACATAAGGTAACGATCCAAGTAATGGACCGTACAGGCCCTGGTTAGACTGCTTCCGGAAGACAGCCCCTAGAAACAGAACGTTTCGGACCACAGCCTGGCAGACGAACGTACAATGAAGCGAAATGGGATAGTGACACCAGGAAACTCAATGTTACGCTGTAACAGATAAACAGAGGCTGCAGTGTTACGTGTGGTTACACTAGACTGTATTCTGGGATGTGACGCCTTATAGTGTGGCCGTTACGTTCCGTTACTTACATTCATACCACCCTACACTGCGTCACATCCCATAAGACAGGCATCTTCATAGTCACCATTAAAATAAACGCAAATGCACTTATCTCAAATATCTAAATGTCCCTTAGAAACTGCTGTAAATTTTTAAGTTAGTAAATGTAACATTTTAAAAAAAGTACTTGTTCATGGAAAGTACTCTAATCTATTCCGTTTGCACGTGTTCGTTCATTAAATATTTTTTTTTTACTAACAATCCTTTGTAGGTCGGGTAGCTCAGTCGGTATAGCAACTGACTACGGGCTGGACGATCCGGGATAGAATCCCGGTGGGGACGAGATTTTCCGCCCATCCAGACCGGACCTGGGGCCCACCCAGCCTACTATAAAATAGGTACCGAGACTTTCCCGGGAGTAAAGTGCGGACGGGGCGTACTGCTGACCACTCAACCCTTTCTAGTGTTGTGGGCATGTAAGAGTAGAGCTATACCTCTACCCACCCTCTGGGCCACACCGGGTCTGTAACGGTACCACTTTACCGTTACCTTTACTAACAATCCTTTAAAAATGAAAAACAACTGTGTCTTGGTTATAAAAATAAATAAGTTAATAGTGAGTGGGTAAACAATAGCTGAGGGCCAGAGAAAACAAATGAAAGCACTGTGTCGACAGAAAGCAGAATTTTTGAATGGTAAACTTGAAAGTACACGAAGGAACCACTGGGCTTTGGGGGTTTAAACGACTTTCTAATTCGCTAATTTGATATTGTATCAAGTGATATAATTGTCTGAAAATAACAGAAAAGAAAAGGATGTGCAAGGAACTAGTAGTGACAAGATTTAATAATATACAGTCATTCAATGAACTTCGAAATATGACAGTATCTATAAAGATTACAACCACAAACACGGTCAGAGAACGGCATTTGACGGTCTCAGAGCGGTGACGTTAAACAGAAAGGTCTTCTGGGATGTTACCTTGTGTTGAAGGGTACACAGTTACCACTTACCAGCTGACACAGCAGTTACCATTTAACAGCAGACACCGCCTTAACAACGTAGAAGACTTTAACCCCAAAAGTTAACTGCAGAATAATTTGAAGAATATTCACATCCCTTCAGTCCAGAATATTGTAGTTCCAGCCTCATAAGCCAAGAGGGAAGGATTAGAATTTATGACGTTATAACATTATTTATGGCACTTAATGGGTATGAAAATTATTCCCTTTCTAAAGCTCACTTACTTACTTACTCACTCCATGGTGCAGAGTCCTTCTTCAGAAGCTACCCGGTTTGCAGCTAGTCACGAAATGCCCCGCATTTTGTGGAACCCGAAGGTTCATTACAGCATTTACAAGTGCCCGCCACCTGTCCCTGTCCTGAGCCAGCTCGATCTAGTCCATACCCCCACATCCAACTTCCTGCAGATCCATCTTAATATTATCTTTCCATCTACGCCTGTGTCTCCCCAGTGGTCTCTTTCGCTCAGGTTTCCCCACCAAAACTCTGTACATTTCTCTCCCCTCCCCATACGTGCTACTTGCCCAGTCCAGCCTATCTCATTATTCTTTATTTTATCACTCGCACAATATTGGTTGAGGAGTACAGATCATTAAACTCCTCATTATGTAGTTTTCTCCATTCCCTGTTCCCTCATCCCTCTTAGGCCAAAATATTCTCCTCAATACCCTATTCTCAAACACCCTCAGCCTACGTTGCTCCCTCAATGTCAGCGACCAAGTTTCACACCCATATAAAAGAACTCGCAAAATTATATTTCTGTATATCTGAATCTTTAAATTTTTGGACAACAAACTAGAAGACAAAAGATTCTGCACCGAACGATAACAAGCATTCCCTGACTTTAATCTGCGCTTAATTTCTTACTGAATAGAATTTTGATATGTTGAAATTGTTACCAAATATTTGAACTAATCCACCCTTTCAAAGGAACTATTATCAGTCTTCATACCGTGACTTCGTCCTGCATTTTGATCTCGAGACATGACCATGTGCTTAGTTTTATCAGCATTTACTCTTAATCCAATCTCCTTACTAGCTCGTACCAAAGCTTCTGCGCTTTTCTTTACAGTACGTACGCTTCCTTCCATTATATTAACATCGTCGGCATAAACCAGAAACTGATGTGTACCATTTAATTTCAAGCCATCCTGGATTACCTGAACCCTCCTAAGAGCGTACTCTAGAGCAAAGTTGAAAAGCAATGGCGACAGATCATCTCCTTGTTTCAAACCATTCCTAATAGGAAACATGTCGGACAAGTTCTTCCCTACCCGGACTCTGCTATATGTTTCAGTCAGACACATTTTTATTAGCCTTACCATTTTCATGGGATAACAACTCAATGAGAATTTTATATAAGACCTCCCTCCTAACCGAACCATAAGCTTTCTTGAAGTTTATAAAGAACTTATGCACTGCTTCATTGTATTCCCATTTTTTCTCAAGAATTTGACGAATGTGGAATATATGATCAGTAGTTGACCTGTTGCGTCGGACAATAAGTTTATAGATCTCATGGCCCTAATCAGTTCTGCTGGGTTTTGATCAACACCTGGTGATTTGTGACTTTTTAGATTTTCAATAGCCAGCTCAACCCCAGAGGCACTTGGCTTAGGTACTAGTGGTTCTGTTGTGTGTATTTCTGTCTGCCTAACATCCATAACCCCATGTATATTCAAAAGCTGGGAGAAATAGTTCCTCTAACTAGCCAAAATATGATGGGATTCTGCAACCAAATCACCTTTGTCATCCTTCACTATATTAGTTCTAAGCTGGTAACCCATCTTAAAGTCATTGATGCCCCTATGCAAGTCCCTAATATTTTTTATCTTACTGTTAGTTTCAAGTTCCTCAATTTTAGCTTCCAGATATGCCTTCTTTTGTTCCTGAAATGTCTGCTAGCGTCATGTCTTACATTGTTCGGATTATCTACATTGCTTTGCCTTGGATCATGTATGGAAAGCATTTTAGTCTGCTTTCCTTGATCTAAAAAACCTAAACATTCATCATCAAACCATGGTTTATGCCGCTTCAATTCTTGCACACCTAGACTCGTTTTAGCTGAGGTTTTGATGTTCTATTTAATGTTCTTCCAAGTCCTATTTATGTCCTCGTCATCACGTAAGTTCTCCAAAGCTGTAAACCTGTTTGTAATCTCAATCTGATACTGATCCTTAACCTCCAGGTCATTTAGCTTCCTAAGATTAAATCTTTCCCCATCAAACCTCTGTACTGCTTGTTTACTTACTGCCAATATTTCCCTAACTTTTGCGACCACCAGATAGTGATCAGTGTCACAGTCAGCTCCCATGAAGTTTTGCATATATAGTATGCTCGACTGCCATCTCCTATCTATCAATATGTGATCAGTCTGGTTGTGAGTCTTCCCATCAGGAGAGGTTCAGGTGTACTTATGAATGTTTCGGTGTGGGAACATCGTGATCTTAACAACTAAATTTTTTATGCGGCAAAGTTTACAATTCTAACACCATTATCATTACTAGCCTGATGTAGACTCTCATTCCCAATTGTCGGTTTGTAAACATTCTCTCTCTCCCCTTTTGCATTAAAATCTCCTAATCGAATGAGGAAAACAATCAAAACCCTCCTCTAATTCATAGTCAAAGCTGTCTTTTGAATCATCACTTTTCTCCTCGCTTGGTGCATGCATATTTAGAACAATGATATTACACCAGCGACCTCTCAGAACTATAATTGACACCCTATCGCTAAAAAAACTCTACTGTCTTAATTATTGATACTATTCTGTGGTGTACAAAGATTCCTGATCCCAACTGATGATTTTCATTTTCTTTTCCATAGAAAAAATAATAATCCCTTGCTCTTTCTGTGCCCTCTCTGTCCCACCTGAACTCCTGCACACTCACTAAATCTAATTTATATCTAGCCAATTCCATGGCTGCTGACGTAAGTGAACCTGCCCTATACAGATTCCTAATATTTCGAGTACCAAATCTCGTGTCTTTTTTCCATTGCCTAGATCGTACCAAAATATCAGTCCATGTGCGCGGCTTTGTCTGTGAATATTTCGTAATAAAATACTTTTTAACAGGGAGGAACTGTTAGCACCTCGCCCAACCCCCAAGCTTGAGGACCATCCTTGTCGCCCGTCCGCGAATGCTCATTCAATATATTCGCAGCTACCCTCCACATCAGAGGCCGTTCCTGCATCCGCAACCTGTGGACGCGCCATGCCGTGGTGACAGGGACCCACTTATCATATGGCCTTTCTAAGGTTACCAAAAGAAAACCTCCGACCTGCATGTGGCACCCGAAGGTTTACTGCTGTAAACACAAGGCGCTCCGCTTAGCCCTACTCAAATCAAGACATATCTAGACCACAAATTCAAACCCTATTTTCTCGGAACGCATCATTTTACCACTCTTCAACCCACACCCACGTCTCCAATATATGGTTGTTTCTTCCGAATGTTCGAATACAGTTTTGTAAGTACTTTCGTAACTATCAGTTCAGAACACCAGAACCCTAAATTCGTCGAAATCCGTTAAATAGTGACAAAGATGAAATATAAGAGCAAGAGAGGGAAAAATAAGACTCTCTGTTATGCTCCCACTGTATGCACTTCACGTAAAGAACGTGTAACAAACACACAACAGGACTGATTTACAACTTCACGAAGTAGTTTTGCTTGTAACATGTAACAATGTCACAAGAAGTTCCGAAGAGAGACATAAAAATGTTTTGTAAGAAGAGAAACATGTGTAACCCCACACAAAACCACTGCACACTCTGAAGAGAAAACTACAACGAAAAGTGGATTACATTTAATCATAGTACGGGGAAGTACGTGCCACAGCGAGCGGTAATGTTTGGACGAAGATTTCCCTCGCGCAGCAGCGATCGTTGTATGAGAGCCCACAGTCCTTCTGAAAGACGAAGTTGAATGAGCCGGTAACTGCGTTGTGATTCATCGTTGCGTAGGTACAGAATACTCCACTAATTACTGTGACTATTCCCGTATTTAATAAGAAAATATGTAATAAAACTCGGAAGGCAATTTTACTCTTCGTGTACAAAATGCACAACGGTGAAAATCTTCAGAGATGATTTACCAGAAGACATCGGTATGTATTATTACAGCCTTTATGGTAGTTGGTTATCGACGTTTTGGCAGAGCCTATCTGTCCCACCTTCATGGGTCAAGTGGTCCAAGAAGATTCACGTTGGACGGATTAACCTATGAGAACGAGACCGATAGACTGTCCCGAAACGTCGGGAACCATGTACCAACCTACGCCGCGTAGCATACCGAAAGTCTCAACCACATGACACAAATATTATTATTATTATTATTATTATTATTTGTTGTTGCTGTTGTTGTTGTTGTTTTATTGTTTCTGCTACCTTCAACATAAATGAAACAGATAAAGGAAGCAACATATTGTGAGTTCACTCATCTTCACATTTTCAAAATAATTCCTTCTTCAAAATAATTCCTTCTGAGAACTTTATCTTGTCTATAGCCGTTTATTTTACGTAAAAATACTACGAATGAATCATATCCATTAACACTATTCACACTATACACCACTCTATATTTCAGCCCTCAGGGACTACTTCTTCTGAGATCAACAACTTTTCTACATGTACTTTTTAAAGTATGCGCAGCGGAATAGCTGATCATTCCGTTGTTCTACGATATGACACTGGCTCAATATGTAATCGGATCACTACGTTTCTTCGATTACCACGCGATACGGCGTCATCGCACTTTCAAATCATTAAAACACAGCGACGACAATCAGTATTTCCTTAAACACAGATACACTTAAAAATCGCAATCTCGATGTAAGTCATATTCGGGAGGCCCAAGTTTCCAGAGACACCACATTGTCATCCTCAGGAACTTCGCCGTTTATAGTAGTCCTACCAGCCAAGCGCTTGACCTCACAACCTTTCCATTTATTGTTTCAGTTACACATAATTCTATTAGTTAAGGGGATATAATCTTGGCACATGATGACGTACTTAAATAAATAAATACGGAATGAAGATATAAGCGGAGTGCCGTAACTCACTTTCCACGAAAAACCTGCTTTATAAATGCAGTAATGTGTGTATACCTTTGATGTAGTACGGCTGTGCCATTAAACTAGCTGACGTCGAACAGGGTTCTCCATTTTAAAGACACAAAAGCCCCTTTGTTTCAGCCCTGTGCACTCTGATTTGTGCGGGAAATATCGTCCTTTAATGGAGTGAGTAATTAATACTGAAAATATCATGCTTTTTTAATGGCAAGTTTTGTGTTTGGATAAAATGGCAATTCCATAACTGCCATTGAGAACGCAGCATTAAGCAAGAGGTAGAATATTTTTACCAGCCAACTGGACTTAAATTTCAGAAAGAAACTAGTAAAGTGCTACATTTGGAACATAGCTTTCTTTCTACGGTGCTGACACTTGGACATTTCGGAAAACAGGTCAGAAATGTTTGAAAAGTTTTGAAATATGATGCTGGTGAAGAATTGAGAAGATCATTTGGACCGAACGTTTTAGAAATGAAGAAGTGTTACGTAGCATCAAGAAGGACAGAAATATCCTGCATACAATAAACAGAAAGAAGCCTAACTGGTTGGGTCACGTGTTGCGTAGGAACTGCCATCTAAAACACGCTGCTGAAGGAAAGGTAGAGGGACGGATAGAAGAGACGGGGATATGGGGAAGAAGACATAAGCAGCTACTTGATGAGACGAGAGGGTATTGGAATTTGATACAGAAAGCACTAGACAGCACTCTGTGGAGAATTCGCTTTCGAAGAGGCTATGGATCTCTCACAAGAAGGACTACGGAATGATGCTAATGGACACGGAAACAATAATAAAATTTGGCGTTTTGAATGACACTGTACACAATAAGGCATATTTTGTAGCACTAAATTATGCTGTTAATACACAGTACAAATTTAAATGTTTATGATAAGAAATTAATGCTTTTAACACTAACGTTAACCTGCATCTTATACAAAGTTCTTTTTTGTACCTAACAGAGAAAACAGTGGACTTCCATTAGAAAGAATAATCGGTGTATGTTGTATAGGAAAATAAAGGCTGGTAACAGTACGAATCAAAAGCAACACACTTCATCCATTCTGGGCGCGTAGCGTTACACTTGGTGGTGCACATACTAACCAATATCCTTTAAGTCGTTATTTAGCAAAGTAATCATCTTTTTCGTATTTAAGTAGAAATCTTTGACAATCTCGCTAGGTAATCTCTTGATAAGCAGTTCATAATCTTTCATTTAAAAAACAGTCATTTTGCCAAGATCTAGTCCGCTAGGGAACCAAAACTCCCCAGTATATTTACACAGAAGTGCACTCTACTGAAACGTACCGAGAGCCAATCCTATAAAATTAATCATTGTAAATATGTTTCTGTAACCTAACTTTTGATATTGTCTTCACATTTATTGAAATCCTCCGTCCGCACAAAGCTTTCCAAACAAATTATTATATTAATAGTGTACGTCAGCACAACTGTTTTTTATTACACAAAGTAATTACATAGGCTACATGTTTCGACTATTGAACAGTCATCTTCAGGCCTATTCTTTATAGATTAAGTCACAGGATGCTGTGCACACATCGGGATCCTAGTGTGTTTACATCAGTGAAATACTCAGGCCAGATCATTTGCCTAGGAAAGTAAATGTGCGAAATGTGTAACTAAGTGGTTAAAATACATTTTTAATGACAAATGATCTGGCTTGAGTATTTCACTGATGTAAACACGCTAGGATCCCGATGTGTGCACAGCATCCTGTGACTTAACCTGTAAGTAATAGGCCTGAAGATGAATGTTCAATAGTCGAAACATGTAGCCTATGTAGTTACTTTGTGTAATAAAAACAGTTGTGCTGACGTACATTATTAGTATCATAATACGTATCAAAGCACACCGTGATGCCTCCATTCAAGTTTCCAACCAAAACCGTGTCTTCAATTTCCCTATCCGCGAAGTGTGCTGAAGGCAAAGCCAAAATCACAGTCCTTGATGTCAATGATCCGAATAATGATAGGTAAATTAAAAAACTGTTTAGTCAACACTACGTGATTTATGCTTGCGTGATTTGAAGTTTCCGCCGCGAAGTAAGTGAGATTCTTGACCCTTGAAGACCGGACCAGTAGGTTCTCCCGAAATGTTCGTTAAGGAATCACTACTGCTCATTGTGTAATAGTCCAGGAGAGCGCAGTTCTCTCCTAATTTACACTTTCGTACAGTCAAATACACTACTTAACTTCCTCCGCTCCAAGCGAGCGACGAAACAACAGCCAGCTAATAAGGATGTTCTGGCTGGATCAGAGGATTCGTTCCGTCAAATGATTGCAGAGGCTGCCACTTACATTTCAGTACAACGCATCGTCGGCTTTCACTTGTGAAGCGACTCATTATTAAGTAAGGAACAATTAGAACGTGAAGCTGAGACCTTGAGTAATGTCAATATCGGAGGCACGGTCACAGTACTTGAGCACTAGTCCCAGCTTAAACGTTCACGCGTTGTATTTATATCTCAAGTAGAGGAGGAGTTTGAAGTTTTCCTTTAACGGCAGTAGAAGGCAGGATCAGAGAGACAGTAGCGCTGCTAGGCGACACTGAAACAGGCTCCGGCGTAATTTGCTTCTCTTTCGGGGACATGAAAATCCTGCCTATGTTAATAACACAAAAATGCAGAGAGAAGAAGGAAATAACAACCAATGAAAAGTAAATGAATACAACACATTACGCAAACACCCACTCGATATTTTAAGGACATAAGGAATATTAAATGTTAAAGCACATTAAATATTGCATTCCTAAATGTCTTTTTCGCTAATTTACTATATAAATGCAAACATATATTTTTATAATAACTAACGAATGTTGATTATTGCAATACACTGGATTTATCCTTGTAATTCCCTAATGCGTGCTAAAAAATTTTAAATATCGTTTAGGAATATACTTTATGATTACATGAGGGGAGGGGGGTGGGCGTTATTTTCGAGAATTTAGTAAATTTCTACTTGTGTTCCGCGTAGCTACACTAAACGCCCTTATCTGCCTCTAAAACCATTATAGTTAAATGCGGAGAAGAGCTTGTCACAGTGCCTTAATGCAAATGGACGTTCAAATGGAGGCAGAATGTGTTGGGTTAAGCACGGGAATTCAACAGTGTCACTCTGCATTTTAAGTAACATACACTTTTCTTTTATCCATTACATTCCTCGATTAAAATGCAATAATGCTGTCACTATTAAGAATGAGTAATCCGGGTACCGTTTTGAGTGAAGCCAACGTTCATATTTAAGCTTAATTTCCGACGTTTCGGTGATGCGTGCTGTCTAACCTCAATGTAGAATAACTACATTCACTTTATTATAACCAACTTATGCACTTATATGATTGTTTAAATTATGTTGATATTTTAAAACACTAAAATATAACACACTAAAACCATTAATCATTCCTACATGTTTCGGTTATCATATATAACCATCCTCAGGGAGTTCCTTGTACATACTAAAGGACAGCACTGATGAGCACACAGCAGACAATCCAGATCCACATACACGTAATAAGATATGCTTCCACCATACCATAAGGGCAACATATGTAGTAACACACATCGAACCAAGAACAAAACGACCAATGTGGTAATTCAGCAGCATAGTAGCAAGCTCGTGATGATGGATATATTAATGTCCGAAACATGTTGAGCACATAAGAAGTGAAATAAAATAGCAAGTGACATCAAGTTGGTCTTTTATTCTTCAGCTAACAGTAAATACCCCTTTAAAGACCCATACATTTCTGGAGACGGGGTTAATAAGTGGGAAAAATGGATCAATCAGAAAGTTACATGAAATGTGCGGGTCGGAACTGAGGGTATGAGAAACAGAACCGAACAGAAAAGCGATGGTGGAGAAAATAAAGTGATCATTATAAAGGGGAAGGTGATGAGACTACGGTCTTTTACATTAAGAGAGGTTTAGTGTCAGGGGTTTAGACCCTTAAATGACGAATGAGTGCATAGGGATTGTTGTGGTCGTTGGTGAACTGCCAGGAAAACATGGAAGCTTTATGGCTGCTTATGAAACAGTATATAGAGAAGATGATTTTTTTCCAATTTTTTTACTAAAATGTTTTTATTTTCAGTACAATGTTACTGTGTCTGAATAACGAGTTCTCTACAAAGTTTCTAAGGCACGTCAGAGAAATTTCGGTAAGTTATTTATCAAAACTTGCGACTATTGCGAGTTTTCATACGAAAAATATTATTGGCAGTCGTCAATAGGCAACAGTTATAAAACATGATAATTAATGTCTTATGATAATAAACTAAAAATTGCCTCGTATCAGGGGTCCACATTTTTCCAGAAACTAGGTCGCAGTCGCGACTAAATTTTCTGCGATGGCGACAAATATTTTTGTGTCCAGAGTACAAAACCTTGCTACATGTCAAACTTCTAGCACCTAGAATTTCAGGTAGCTCCTATATTTCTGAATAACTTTGTTCCCCCTTGTTAAAGGACGACCCGCATGTGAACTCAAATTCTGTGTCATGCATACGTTTGTTCAGGTGTTCAAATATCGTATGTATTAGTACAAGCTCACGTTTAGTTCAGGTCTGTCAGTGACTGTAATAATAGAAATTAGCAGCAGAATTTATGGTATCAACCAGTTCGTCTGCATGCGTTCTGCGTGACACGTGATAAAAGGGTATATATATATAATGCGGAAAACAAATTATAGGATTTTAAATTGGGAAATTACACTAAAGAAAGCTAAAGGTAAAGCAACCCCTTACAAGCCCAGGGGGTTCCAGGAAGCTAAGGCCCCTAGATTTCGAGACAATAAGCACATGAAGGTGACAAGGTTGTTAGCCCTACGTACCGGCCGCCTTTACTTCCCTCCCTCTAACGAAATAAAAGATGGTCTGCTAGAGCATGATTCGGCCCCAGATCCATAATGTGACCGGAAGTATTACGTCAATGAAAAATTCCAATGGCACCATCGGAAATCAAACCCGCGACCTTCCGGCTTGTAGCGCTGTGCCTCAATCAAGTTCGCCACCGCGTGCCCCTCACTAAAAATACTAGCGTTATTATTTACAGGCGACGTAAGATAATCATACTGATTACAGCATTTCAGACAAAATCTCAGAGGCGAGAAAGAACTTGCGAGATTTAGTATGAAACAATGTGGAGTGGATTCAAATTGCTCAGGATGTGAGCAAATGAAACTTTCGAATGCACAAAAAGTGCAGAATTTCTGGAAGAGTTGAATAACTCCTCTGGTTCACGTAGTCACTTTAATTACACGTGTATATTAATACCGACAGTCGCAAAGTGAAGAGATGAACAGTACGTCCTTTGAAATGCAAGCTCTTAATGAGAATCCCTCGTGTTCTTCCTCTGTAAAACTACACGATACAAGCCTATTGTGAACTGTTACAATTGCATGGATCTGAAGAGCAGGGTCGACGCTATTTTCAGGCATAATCCTAGTACTTTCCTAGAAAGAGTAGGACGAGATTGAAGACCCTCAGTCAGGAAATCAGTCTCAAAATAAACAATCGAACCTGGCACTTCCTGAACATCAAGAATAAGTTCTAACCACAAAAATGATTCGCGGTTAAAATGCTCGTCACATAGCCACGAACGTAATTTTTGAGCGTCGAGACCAATTTCTAAGTTTCCTAACTGCAATAAAGGTTGAAGACGAGCGATGGAATGCACGAAGGGCGTTCGGAGCTGATTCGGACAGAGGTTGCTTTTTCGGCATATAACAAGCTTTGTGATCGCTCGAACAGCGATCCGACAGTGAAGTCTTAGTGCATCATTCCACAGCCAAATGGCCCTAGTCGTGGATGCCTGAGAAGAAAAGAGCTCCGTCGTTACCAAGTATACTGGTCGAAGCTGAAGGTCACGAGTCATACAGTGGAAGGCTATTATCATGGACTCAAATGGGCCACATGGTTCCTGTGGAAGGAAGTCGTTACACCGTCAGATATTCATCGTTGGTTATCTGAAATTTGTGAGGCGACAGCACCTGCACGCAGAAGTTGAACTTAGTACGCAGCTTGAACAGTGGCAAGGAAACTGCGTAGACGGGAAATTCTCCTTTGTGAATAGGACCATCCGACTCTGGAACCGACTACCTGCAGAAATCTTAGGGACTCTTCCTTGTAAAACGAGTGCTTTTAGAAAGAGGGTTAGGAAAGTGATTAATGT
>Ga0136643_10008208_pt1 | contig 15231 bp, 12 predicted proteins | sample TergutLab28metaG_FD_96883 | JGI IMG/M metagenome (GOLD analysis project Ga0136643, IMG submission 96883) | Labiotermes labralis P1 segment gut microbial communities from Petit-Saut dam, French Guiana - Lab288 P1 (version 3) (version 3) | ecosystem: Host-associated > Arthropoda: Insects >... | reverse complement strand
ATGTTTAAGTGATATATACGATAGCTGTCTTTCATTTGTAGTACGTGTTATTTGTTTTGAATGTATGTAGGTACTTAGGCGCGCGCGCGCGCGCGTGTGTGTGTGTGTGTGTGTGTGTGTATGTATATATTATGTAGGTAAGTATATATGTATGTATATTTTATATAGGTACATGCGTATGTATGCATGCACGTGTGTAAGCATGTATATACGTATGTACGTACGTATGCTGTATCTTATTTTGTGAATAGTGCTTATTTGGTCATCAGACGGTTGAATCTGTACATTAACAAGATAGGAGACGAACCGAAATGAACTGAAATTAAATGAATTACATATTATCAACATCATCGTAACGTGTAACAGTAAAATGCGAAGGTTTCAAAACCACAAACACCTATTTTCATGAGAGATTTTATTCAATTTTCAGACTGTATTGAGAAGCCAGACATCATACAGTGTGTCAATACATTACCTTTATATATTACTTGCGAATAAAAACTATGAGAAAGGAAACAGACGTACTGTTTGCGCATCATCTGTGACAGAAACCGGCAGAGTTTCACTTAGTATCCGGTAGTTGGCTGTAAATTTTGATTTCCACCGTACTGCATCCATAGTGGTGAGCGTGTCACTCAATATCTCAGCCGCCATGAACTGTCAAGAGTGGTTGCAGGGCACGGAGCGGTAACTACATAAATCGGATGCAGAGCTTACAGCTCCTGCTGACTTGGGCGGACTGCGAAATAAAGAACTGACGTGCGCTTCCGAAATTTTCCGCTGTGACACAAGGGAAACCTTGCACCTGTCTTGTGCAAAACACGTCCAGTCTTTTTACACAGCCCGCACCAAATATATATCGGTGTTATCGATTGTGGCATTTTGAGATTCGCTGTTCTGAAGCGTCTTTCGGCCTGTGCGTCCAGTTTTGTTCCCAGAAGCCCCTCCGCGCGATGCGACTTCTTTGCGGATTCATGCCATGGTAATGCGTCGCCACGCAAAGGTTCCGCCGACTACTCGGCAAAACTTTGAGAATTTCTCTCTCGGATAACGTAAAAGCAGTATGTCTGTGTTTTTCATTTAGTTTTATTCGCAAGGAAATTTATGAAGATAATTCGCTTATCGACAGCGCGAGTCCTATATATATAGGACGCAAGGACCGCTGCAACCCGCAGACGGCATTTCATGTATTAAGTCAACCAATATATTTACTATAGGCTGCAAAAATCTCAATTTTTTTTCCTGCACAAATGTTTATGTCGCAATTTTTTTTATAAAACAGGTCTATTCACGTTATAAATAAAGGATGCGCTAAAACTTAAATGTCCAACCCCGCGGCCAAAGGGTTTAATATGTACCCTCTCTATTTGCGTCGAAAAAGTAATACAGTTTCACCCATTCTCAAACTCGACTCTACATGGGGAAGACGGTTAATTTCCAGCTCCGACAATATTATCCTGGAGACGGGGCACTCAAGGCATAGTTGTGTGCTAATTCCTGGAGGGTCTCTGACCATTGAAGCGAATCCAGCCTGAGTCTGGTAACGGGACTTTGTCAACTTGAGGGTTGTTTGACCGTGCATCTTCCTCATGAAATAACTTGAAATGCCAATTTGATAAAAAAAGGTAATTTTATTGATGTATTCTTAGCTCGACAAGTTTCGGTCGCATACGCCCATCATCAGGAGCATTAGATGTTGAGTTGCAGCATATGGTTTTCTGCACCGAGTTTTTGAATGGGTGGTGCATAAAACCATATGCTGTAACTCAACATCCAATGCTCCTGATGATGGGCGTATGTACCCAAAACATGTCAAGCTAAGAATACATTAATAAAATTACCTTTTCGTATCAAGTTGGCATTTCAAGTTATTTCATGAAACTTTGCCATCCAGCCGAAACATCAGCTGATGGACCACAGCTTAAGAAACTCTACTGTGGATTATCCAGAATGTACCACATAACGGGTAAAGCAGCAACTTTTCCGTCAAGACAAATAATTTTTCCTCTTGTTTTTACATACAATTTAAGACCTCTCTACTTGGAAATTCAAGAAACAGGCATGTCACTACAAAAGATTGATAAACCCGAACTAAGGAGATGTAATTTATCTTGTTCAAACTCGAACTAGTGCTGTCGGGCAGTATCAGCAGCTATTGCTAATGACGATAAAAGTAATTTTGGGAGTCAAATGACGTAATGAGAGCGTCATGAGTTGTTGTCTCAAATGTGATACGGCAGTTAAAGAAAGGCTAAAAGTTAAAGAATCTGCCCATCAGAACCCACTTTCCCACCAAACTATGTCTTGAATTGGGCCTCTTCATATATGCGACGGGGCAGAGGGGTTTGGCGGGCTGGGTTATGTCTACTGTGCGGAGAAACGCGTTAATGAAATTTCTTGAGACGGAATGGTGCGACGTTCTCCGGACGACGCTGCAGAGCGACTCGCGACGAGGAATTTCTGAACTTCTCTTCGGTTTTTCTCACTTTGTTCACCGCCGTATGCAATATCAAGCCCGTTATAGGCCACCTTTTATATCCTCACACGAGAAACATAGAAAAAGCACCGTGATCATAAAAATACAGTATATACACCTTTACCTCAAAGGGAGAATAAGTAACATTTCAGTTCCCTCCGGACAAAGGCAGTGGTCTTGAGTGGTACCTTACGAGTGTATCTGAATTTCTGAACATACACTCATGTTCTATACCTTAGGAACTGTGCACAAATACACCTCCCCGTTCTCCCCTCCTCCCCCCCCCACACACAGTATAGCAGTATATAATAATTGCCTGTACTGACAACTGTAGCGTAATATACTTATGTTTAGACTACACGTTTTTAATCGGCCTTTAATTAACCGTTTTCAAAAATAATTACAACCAATTTGCAAGAAAAATTTTAGACCAATTTCCCACAAACGATGGAAATTGAGACATGTTTATTTTCCTGTAATTATCACTGTTACTGTAGTTTTAGAACAGAGCTGAATACATATACTCTGCAATAAAATGACACTCCTAATTTCCCAGGTCGCTAATTTCAAGGCCGGTGGCCACAAGATGAACTAACGATAAAGCCTGAAGGCAATTGACGTGATAATATAAAGCAGGGGTCAGCCACTTACGGCCTCTGTTACAGTTCCGTCCGGTCCACCCGCAGACCCTTACCCCGTTACAAAAATTATGTGAAAGATTTATTCTTGTTGCAACCTCCCAACGAATTAGCATCTTACATGCTAGTATTTGTATTCAAATTCAGTCTCTCCTGGATACTGACTAACAAATATCATGACGTAAAGTGAGCACACCCCCTCCCCTCCCTGCCGCTATGATGGAACGTCTATACTTCAATGTTGTTAAAGCAATACGGTAGGAAAGTGAACCTAATACATTTGTTTACCTTCTTGTCATTGTTCTGTTACAAATAAAAAATCTTTCATTAGTTTTACAAATGATTTAGTCAAAGCTTCAATCTAATTTAATGGAGAAAATCCCGTTTTGTTTGTGGCACATTCGGAAACAAACCGTTCACTATCCGTCGACAAACAACTACCTCTCTCTATTTAGATATAACTCCATATTTCGGTCGTTTGCGATCATCATCGGGCCATCAATATAATATTTTGAAGTAGTATAAAATGCAACACAAGTGTATTTATCCCATGTTGTCACTCTGGGGGATCCCACAAAATTAAAATGATTATTAGAACATAAAATTTTACAAAATTTAAAAACTGGTCTGTAAAGTAGCTGATGGTTGAAACATAAGTTCTGTTGTAAAAATCTATCTTACAACTTAATATTTTAACTACACCATTACATATTTTAAGAACATTTATAATTTCACAACCACCAGCTAGTTTACAACCAGGTTTTAAATTTTATGTAACTTTATACTGCAATAATTACTGTAATTTTGTGGGTCCCCACAGAGTGACACCGCGCGATGAATGCACTTGTACTGCTGTTTGCCTTACTTTAAAGTAATGTACTGATGGCCCTATTATCGTCATAAACGACAGAAGCATGGACATTTATCTACATAAAGAGATAGTTGTGTTCGACCGATAGTAAAAGATTTGTGTTGGAATGCCAAACTTCATTCATTCTGTAGTGACGTACAAGGTATTATTAAGGTCAGCAAATAAAGGGAAAGGGATGGGCGAGGTATATGTAACGCCTCAAGGACAGAAATGCATTACAAAGTTTTGGTTGGAAAGTGTGGACAAAGAAGACCACTTGGAAGACCTACGAGTAGATGGGAAGATACAATTTATCTTCGGGAAAAAAATGATTGGAGGTCGTAGATGGAATAAGCTGGCTAAACACAAGGAAAAAAGGCGAGCTTTTGTAAACATGGCAATAAATATTTGGGTTACACGAAATGTGGGAAGTTTCTGGACTCTCTGGGGGATTGTCAGCTTATGAAGAGAGGCTCCTCTTGATGGGGAGAACAGTTTTTGAAATTATTTTCCAAAGTTTTTGGAAATTATCAAATAGCGTGTTTAGTAAAAAAAGAACAAAGGGTACCTTAACAGTTACACTTGAGTGGCTTGACTGTATTCAGCTACCAAAGAATAATACAGTCAGTTGTTATATAAAAAGCTACACGTTTCGACTCTTAAGCATCATAACCGCGAACAAATGTATGAACGGAAGATGGCTAACATTTGTTATTTTTTATTCCTGTTAAAAAGATCTGTCCCTTATAATTATATCCTATTACGATCATACCATTGTATTAAAAATTCGCCCAATGCAGCCTCATTTACATATAATGTAAAGATTCTTGCACGAAAAATGGTGCTTAATGAGTTATAAATATTTCAATATTTAATGTAAATGTGTAATTGAAGTGTGTACTAAACATATCGTAATAGTTACAGTATTGTTTCTGCAGTGATTTTTTGTGACGAGATTCAAACAGAATGCTTCTTCTCGCATTATTCGTGGTCAAAATATTTTGGTTCAGTACTGATTTATACAAGGGATGCTTCGACTTGTGTGGGTATCCACTACATATTATTTTCGTAGTGACGAATATACGCTTACTAAACACGGCGATTTTTGGACCTGAACTATCTCCAGACATATTTTTATGCAAGTTGCACTAAACATAACAGTTTTTAGAAACGTTTAATTATTTTTGTCTTCTCATTTTTTATGTTAAATAGGAATATTCAACTGTGTTGTTGTTGTTGTTATTTGAAAAATTTCTTACCGCAATGTAGACTGTACACAGAGTTTATATTGGTATTAATGAAAAATAATTACAAAATAGTTAAATTTTTGGAAACTTTTAAGTTATTTTACTTACAATTTCTGCTGTAAAATTGGTGTGCGTACTGCGCAAAGGCCAGCGTAACACTAAGGAAGATCTGAGTGGGGTTATGTAATGCTGTAGTCAAGGCTGCCATCTGTTGATATAGTATCGTACTATCGTATTAAAAAGTAGGTTACTTCGAACTGTGGACTAATCATTTATTTGGTTACTTATCATGCACCGCATTATATAAAAACAACCATTCTTATTGTAACAAAAATATCTGTATAAATTGATTTATTCTTTGATATTTCATTTACAAAATACAAAGAGATGCTCTTCATTGTTAAGATTATGATTTTATTTACTTACAAACTCTATACGAACAAATTTTACCTCATTTCGTGACAGCGTGACAGGCTCGTACAGAAAAGATATCCGATCCTGGTATTAGGGCACCAAATACAAGACAATTTGGCATTGAGTTACCTACACGGAGCATTTACTTTTTTGAGAAACCAGTAATTTCTCTGCTTGTAATGGCATTACCCAGTTTTATAAAGCTCTACATTTATTTTCCGCTCGCACAAAAGTCTGTCACTGGTCTATGTATTCAGCCCACTCTTGCCCGTCTGAATTTCTTCCTTGAAACACGTCCATAAACTTTTGAGCTTTCTGCAGATATCATAATACTTCTCGGCGAGTTTATAACCGTTTATAAAACATTCGCCACTGGAGGCGTCTGGACTCAAAGCCATAGCACTTGCAGGAAGCAGCCATACTAACTCGTACATTTTACGTTACCAAGTAATAGAACTAACGGAGAAATTATGAAGATTTATCGTAACAAGCTAACACATAATTATGAAAAGAAAAAAAATTATTTAGCTCTGCTGTTTACTTGAAAGGAAATTCCCATACAGGCGTTTATACTGATATAATCTGTACAGTTCTGTATTATTTTTGCCACACACAGCCTACAAATATAAGATAAACAACTATGAAAATTTTTAGAAAAACTTTTTCAAATTTTTTTGCAATTTGATCCTTGATAATCATTCAGCATGAATGTAAGATTCATGGAGCAAGTGGGTCCAATTAACGGTACTTGTAATTTTTATTCGTGAGGTGCATGGTTCGAATCTCGATCCAAACACCGTCATGAATGAGTACTTCGTGTATTTCTTAATGCCTTCAGACAAATTCCAGATACCCAAATTCCGACAGAATGTTTATGTATACTGAAGGGTAATAAATAAATAAATAAATAGGCCTACATACATGCATACATACACATACATACATACAAATACATACGTACACATACATACATACACATACATACATAGGCCTACATACATACATACACATACATACACATATATACATTCATACATACATACGTACCTGCATACCTACTTACATAAATACATAATATATATATATATATATTCATACATATGGACATACATACATAAATACATACATACGTACATACATACATAATACATACATTCATACATACATAAATACGTACCTGCATACCTACTTACCTAAATACGTACATAAATACATAAGTGCATTATATATATATATATGTATGTATGTATATATATATATTCATACATACGGACATACATAAATACATACATACTACATACATACATATACACATACATAATTACATAAATACATACATACGTACGTACATACATACATTAATCTCGTTTCACGGAAATAATCACATTGCAAAATAAAATATTTTCATGGTTTACTTTGCTTTCCTGAAGTATGAAGAAAATCGAAATCAAGTGAAATAAATCTTAAACACTTTCTATACTCATGTCCAAATGAATGTCGGTCACACTGAATTAATTTTGAGAAAATGAATCAAGATCAAATCGGCTTCAGGCAAAACATGACTTATGGTGGGCTGATATAAACCAACGCGCACCAATAAAATTCCGTCACGATCCATTGGGTAGTTTCAGAGACTCGATCCGTAAAGGATCGACAGGCATAGTTGCCAAATTTTTTAGTCAAAAAATGCATAACGTGAGGCGACAAGTTATTAAAATCCTGTGGCCTGCTGAATACATCCTAGTGATTTCCTATACTACTCAGCAACACAGCAATAATATTATAAAATTTAATACGGTATTATTATTATTATTATTGCAACTGAATGTCGTCCACTACTTTATTAAAATTCCACATTTTAGAAAGAGGGGTTTCGAGAGTCGGCTCTGTCCCCTCACTGCGGTAAAGGGCTTAATTTCTATTTGTGCCCACGCGAGGAAGCTAATTTTAAACTGAGTAAAGGCCTCTGTTGACCTTCAGCTGAGAGCTGAGACAGAGCCTCTCTTCGAAACGTCGAGTTCTTAAAATGTTGTATTCTAACCACAGAAGCAAAAAAGGTCAAACTCGAGTTTAACAGTGACAGCACAAAAATTAATTTCAAAAAATGAAAAAACGTTGGCTTCATTCAAATGTCTCTTCATGCAGCTAAAAGCGCTGAACTTTGCGCGGTGCAATAGTGGTCTCCATTTCTCTAGGCCCGAATCATCCCACACACCGGTCCCTTGTCGCTGTTGGCAGGCAGACCAAGTTGGAGGAGGAATTTCCTGTAATCCCTCCTTGAAACTTGAAAGCTGTTACGTTCGTCCGAGTTGGTTTGTTGGGTCTACGTCCGTTAACAAGCAGGACCAAAAGGGAGCGGATGCACCTACCGCCACTACTTCAAGCTCGGAAATGTTCCTTTCTTGCCTGCCTGCCCTTTGTCTCCACACATGTTCGTTGCTATAAAAGAGCTCCCCTCTTTTCCTTCCACACTCACTTCCCATTTGAGGTTTTCATTCTCCACCTTACATCCAACTACAAGAAGGCTAACAGATTACACGCTGATCAGAAACGAGTTTAATCGCGCACACATGTATATTATTCGCATACATATATCACATATATATGCGAATTATATAATAATACAGGTTCTGACTTAATAATAACATGAATCTGATAATTCATATTGCCCCCCCCCCCCACAAAAGAGACCTTAATCTCTGTAAATTTCGTTGCAGTGGTAGAAGGAAGAAGACAGAGGAGCAGGCCGAAACTAAGATGGGAAGATGGTGTGACGGTTGATGCCAGGAAGTTGGGGGGAGGGGGGGAAGAAAATGGAGGAATGCTGCAAGGAATAGGGACAGTTGGCATAAGGTTCTGAAGAAGACCTTGGCTCAAAAGGGGCTGTTGTGCCAATGATGATGATGATGATGATGAAGAATCTCTGTAAATAGTCGAATGGGCATGTGGGTGGTTACTTGGGCGTTCGCAGGAGGTATGGGAAAATATCATATAACCGTATCATGTGATTGAATGAAGATATCAAACTCGTGAATTCGACAAGGGTCTACTTTTTTTAAACTCAGTATTCAACATTTTTAACTCTATAAAAACGAAGTGCATAATTCCCTATTGTTTCATTGGACAATGTCCAATTTCCGAAATATGCCTAACACTCGCAAAGTTTCTTAAACTTAGGGTGATTTTACTGAATTCTGGCGCTGCAAAAACTTTAAGATGTACGAGACACTGACGACGGGAATAGAGTCAGTTCCCAGAAAGTTGGGTAAACCGTACCTCAGTCGATGAACAGCGTCCAACGCGGGACAACAAGGGTGTGTGGCATAAATTTGTGATAATCATAAGAGCTTACCGGTCATTCTGTTTGTCCCATTCCACCAGACGACATTCGGAATGGGTTTTCCGCCACCCGATTCACACGTTAGCGTAATCTCGTCACCCTCTGTAAATGGTCCAATCGTTGAAGCGTTCTGAAGTTCAGTACTGTCATCTTTGGTGATCTTCACATACTCCGGCTTGACTGAAATCAGAAACAATAAAATTAAGCTGCAAAATACCTGCCAATTCATGTGAACTTCGTATAAAACCGAACACCATCTAAACAGGCTAAGTTTAATGGAACTGTCCAAAGAGAAGATTCTAATAAAGGACACCAGAACGTATATTTCACTCAAAAGTTTCATCAAAATTTAATCTTCTTATAAGCTTTTTTTTTTGGTAAACTTTTGCTGTTGTCCGGTAGTATATACGCAGTGTAAAACTTTATCCGTACAGGCACAATAATACAAATATTTCTGTTGTGCGAATCGAAATCCTCTACAGAGAGACGAATATTCTGAAGTGTTCTTGACTGCAGCAGAAAATATGAGTTCACTACGCAACGGTGAAAGATGAGAGGATTTTTTATTTTAAAAACAATAGGCAACTGCTACAAATAGGTAACAGGTAATAAGTAAAAAAATATATTCAGAAGTCAAAGAATATTATATTTTTATTAAAATGACAATAGCTGACTCGTAATGATTGAGTAACGCAAGTTATGGACATAGCAGACAGCGCAGTTGCTCTGCGCCAGACGGCTGATTATTGTCACCAGACGGCCTCGACAGGTACTTCACTTGCATATGTAAGTGAGGTGACGCTATTTTCCAAAAAGAACTTACAAATAATACTATAATAACAAACTCAGTCATATTATCTGAGTATTATTCCTTCTGACAGTATTATCTGAGTATTATTCCTCCTGAGAGTATTATCTGAGTAGTATTCCTTCTGAGAGTATTATCTGATTATTATTACTTCTGACAGTATTATGTGAGTAGTATTCCATCTGACAGTATTATATGAGTATTATTCCTTCTGACAGTATTATCTGAGTGTATTCCATCTGACAGTATTATGAGTATTATTCCTTCTGACAGTATTATCTGAGTAGTATTCCTTCTGACAGTATTATCAGAGTATTTTTCCTTCTGACAGTGTTATATGAATATTTTTCCTTCTGACAGTACTATCTGAGTATTATTCCTCCTGGCAGTATTATCTGATTATTATTCCTTCTGACAGTATTATCTGAGTATTATTCCTCTTGACAGTATTATCTGAGTATTATTCCTCCTGACAGTATTATCTGAGTATAATTCATCCTGACAGTATTATCTAAGTATTATTCCTTCTAACAGTATCATCTGAGTATTATTCCTTCTGCCAGTATTATCTGAGTATTATTCCTTCTGACAGTATTGTCTGAGTATTATTCTTTCTGACAATATTATCCGAGTATTATTCCTTCTGATAGTATTATCTGAGTATTGTTCCTCCTGACAGTATTATCTGAGTATTATTCCTTCCGACAGTATTATCTGAGTATTATTCCTTCTGACTATTTTCTACTGAAAAAACAAGCAGCAAGCCCTCCTTTTATATCAGCAGTGTTTCTGTAATTTCATGTTTTTAGAAGCTTCTTTTCGTACAGTTTATTTCCTTTAATTAAGGAGCTACAGTTGTTCACTTGTTATTCTTAACACTTCGCTGTTCATGAATGAAGTGATACCTGCCATGTAAACTAGGGCAGACTGTAGCAGTAACAACAGCTTCCCTGAAGCAGATGCATTTTCAGAAAGTACAAAAATTTATTCTAACGGAAATAACCTAATATATTACGGCATTAACTTTTTATCATTTTTATAAATCAAGCGTTTGTTTCTGCTGCATTCCGACCTCACTGGCTGAGCCTATAATACCATGTCATAAAAGATGATTTAATTTCCTGTTTTAAGCGAATGTACGAATAACACCCTGAAACAGAAAATAAACTTTCACAGATATTGAATGAAATGTAATTCCTAAGAAAAATACAGTTTAAAGGAAAAATGCAAGTCATTGTTTTATGTGCTTTAGAAGAGAAGCACAGAATAAAAAAAAGCAACTGCAGGAAATACCAGAAAATGGAAAGAGAAAGTATGGGACGCGAATACTAAAACAGAAAGATAAAGACTAATGTTGAGTGTAACGAACCAATAAACCGCAGCATATACCTAAAAGCAGTCACTGGAAAATAACGGACCATTTCGCATTCCGGACTAGCATTTCTACACGGCCTCTTATGTAGATCAACACAAATGTAGCTTGCTGTACATTTTCCCTAAGAGAGGTAACAAAAGAGTCCAATATCTCTAGCGCCTCGTAAACAACTGGTCCGATAAACATTATTCATCCATCAATACAATTCAATAGAAACCATCATGCGTCGTGTTCTAAAGACGGAATTAAAGCAGCTCGGCTTGCCCTCAGAGGCAATTTATCCTTCATATCAATAAGTCATTTTCTATACACACACGCACACACACACACACATACACACACACACTCACACACAGGCAGAAATTGTTGTGAAGTAGCTGACAAGCAAAGCACCGGCTTCGACTACAAATACGTTCTGATAATAGTTTTATGATTCGGCACATATGGTGTATCAGTTGTGTAAAATCCTTTGACGCCTAACGACCCATATAGGGGTCGTACCGCACCGCTAACCTCTAAAGTTTCATTTTATATATTTATTCAACAAATATAGGTACTGATTATTTTGAAAATAGTATATACTCTCCGTTTTTTTCTCTTCAGAATGCAGTTTGTTTCATAATTCTAACATATTTGGTTCCTGTATTTTTCACATTTTATATACAGTGTGTGCTAAAATTAAAAAAAAATTAATTCCGGCGCCAAAAGGTTAAGTACTTGTGAGCACAGAGTGCGTCAAGATTGTTGTCGAGTAGTAACTGTTTGTTTATTCAGATGGGATATTACAGTAAAGGTAAAGATATAGGTAAAGTTAACCCTAGAACAGGCCACGAAGGCCCTAGGCGCGGAGTAGAGTTATGGCTTTACTCTTTTTTAACCTCGGTCCTAGATGGGAATTGGTGGTCAACGCCACGCCCCGTCCAATTTACCTGTGGGAAATACCCAGTACACATTGTATAGGAGGCTAGATCGGCCCCCGAACCGGCCTGGACGGGTGAGGGAAATGTCGGCTCCACCGGGATATTATGGTAACCAAGGCAATGTGCAGCTAAATGTAGAGTGCAAAAAAAATTCAGAAATGCGCGCATGCAATAGCAGTTATGGTGACCAGCAAAAAAAAAGGTAAAAGTAAAAGGTAAAAAAATCCCATGACAGGCTTGGAGAGGCCGGGAGGGTTTCAGAAGGTTGAGGCTCCAAGATTTCAAGACAATTGGCACATGAAGGTGTTAAGGTTGTCAGCCCTACACACCGGCCACTTTTACCCCCTAGGAAATATTCCTGGTACTCATTTCTGTTAGAGGCTGATTCAACCCCAGGGCCATAGTGCGGCCGGAAGGATTATGTCAATGAAAAAAGCATAAATCTTTATTAATTACAAAGGAAAACCAAAGACTTATAAAAGCATGGGTCTCATGCTGTCCCTCAAATTGTGTCCGAAATATTTTTACCTCCGATAAATATTTAGCAACGTATGATCGAGACAATAACACAAGGCACGCAGGTAATCACTCAATATATCCAGTATTTCCTCTCGATTTTAACTAAACACATCGAGACACAAACTAAAACAGCCCAAAGTTAAAATTTAATTAAATTCTATTCGACTGCTCTTGAGCTGTCACATGCGAAAAATCAAACAGACCGACAGACATGGCGAGGTTAACAGACACATTTTTTAACTCCCGATGCAAAAGTGTCAAATAATAAGAAAGACATACCGTAATAAGTACAGGCACAGGAGATTTTATGCTATGATCCGGAAGCGGGATGAAACGGGATAAAATGACTAAAGTAGGAGAAAAACAAGAGATAGTTATCTAGCTGTATGGTGCTTCGGAAAATTATTGAATCCCGCAATAACGGCAGCCATTCCCTGTAACAATAATACAACCACACACCGTGCACTGAGGTAGATGGCAGAAAGTTTTTACAAAAAAAAAATTTCTTTTAGATGTAATTCCCTTTATTCCTTTCACAATGATGGCGCAATGCATCTGTAAGATATCTACAAAAACTTCAATATACACTACGTTGCCACTTTCTGAATTATTTCCACACGCTGTTGCAAATAATCCATGCACGCACTGTTCTGAACAGTGCGTCAGATTTAGACTTTCGACTGCATGTGAGTTTGTGCGAAGTTCCAGCCAAGGGTAAATATAAGTTATAAATTTTGGCTTTGATAAAATGGAAAGGTTTTAATCTTCACATTGTAAACGTTGGGTTAGGTTCGAAGTTCTTGATGTAAGGTTAAACATTGGTCCTCGCGTAGATTTATGAGTCCTCCAGGTCTTCACTATAACTTGGGGGAATTAGTCGTTTTGAAGGTTAGTTTGCCTTTCTAACAGCAGGGTCGTAAATAACACTCAGGGTTTTCTGGAGCAAAGGAAGCGTGTCCAAATGACTCTTTGTAAGGAACCTTTTATAGTCTTAGGACAGGATGGACGACGAGACACTTGACTTTTGTTCTGTTTTAGTATGGTCCGAACACAACTGACTTATTTGTATCATCTTTTCGAGCGTAGGATTAAGAAAATCACTAGATAAGGTTAAGTCAGAGGAACAAGTGTTCGACGCTAGCGGTAGCACCCAAGGGAGGTAAATGTCGTGTGACAGTCTTGTAACTAAAAACAACTGCAGTGGTTACTTCAGACTGCTGGCTGCTAAAAGTTGGTGTTAAATTTGAAATAAGTGGTAAATAAAATAAATTATCTACTATCAGTTGCTAGTGCTGACACTTTGCAGTCCGTCTGATACAGTCTACACGTAAATATTCCCTGAGATAGGATATGCAAACCGGCGCGAGGTAGTTAGGTTTTTGTAAGGGCAGGAAAGGACTGTTGCAACATGTACTGTCTTCAACAACGAACTGGTTATTTTAAGAAGAAGACAACCTGTGAAGTAAGAGAGAAAACCAACAGGATGCAACAGTTACATGTTTATTATCAATACTTTCTCAACATGTTTCGGGCATCATTATGCCCACCTTCAGGAGAACAAGACGTGTGTTACTGCACGTGGTGTGCTGCGCTGTTTACCACGTGCAATAACACACGTCTTGTTCTCCTGAAAATGGGCATAGTGATGCCCGAAACATGTTGAGAAAGTGTTGATAATAAACATCTAACTGTTGCATCCTGTTGGTTTGCTCTCTCACTTCACAATTTGCTCACGATGCACGGTCACAGAAACCTAAAGAAGACAACCGTTTCCCTCTCTTGCAGCCGAAACCATCCAGCATATTCTTTTTTCTATGTGTGTTTGACTGCTGCTCAAATTCAGTTTAGTCTTTTCGGACCGTTTAGACACTGAAGGCAGAAATGGCAAGCTCCTCCGAAAATTCGGTAACTACCAATCAGCACGGCGTCATACCCCACAAGACTTCAATCTTCAGCACAACTCTGAGGATCGTAAATCTCGCATAGTACTAAAAAATGTTTAACATTAACTCTTACATAACAAAACATAACGTAACGTAGCAAAATATAACATAAACAAGACACAAACTTAATGTAAATATACTCGTAACATAACATGAACACGAAAAGCACGAAACATAAATATTAACATAACAAACATTACGTGGTACATAAACATAACATGAATATAACATAAACGTAACACAACGCTGTTATTCCCATGGCAAATGTTAAATAGGCGGCACGTGTATTTTCAGCACGACAGGTAGTTTACATGTATATATATATATATATGCGTGTTCTTAAAAACGGGCTGTAATACATAGCAGGGCAATTGAAATAAACTGAGGTATAATTAATCTACCCGCTCCTCGATGAAACTTGAGCTCTGACCAGCTAGTAGCGTAGTCAGTGCTATTGCAACTGCGCAGATCGACGCCACCGAAGCCTGCATAATCACTTTGAAGTTTATGGCTACAGATGGCATTTAAAGTTTAGGAGAAACAAGAAATAGTTACTTTTTATTTCACCAACTTATGCACTTGTAAATCGATCAATATTAATGTTAACACATTAAAACATTAAAAGATAAAACATTATGATATTAAAACTCCAACATGTTTCGGTTTTTTTATATAAAACCATCATCAGGGAGCAAGTTCGT
>Ga0136643_10008207_pt1 | contig 15232 bp, 1 predicted proteins | sample TergutLab28metaG_FD_96883 | JGI IMG/M metagenome (GOLD analysis project Ga0136643, IMG submission 96883) | Labiotermes labralis P1 segment gut microbial communities from Petit-Saut dam, French Guiana - Lab288 P1 (version 3) (version 3) | ecosystem: Host-associated > Arthropoda: Insects >... | reverse complement strand
CTATCCACATACCTACCTACCTACCAGCTATCTACATATCTACATACCTACCTATCACCTTACCTACCGATCTACCTACCTACCTACCTATCTATCTATCTATCTATCTGTCTATATACCTAACTAGCTACTTAACTACCTAACTACGTACCTATCTACCTACCTACTTACCTACATACATACCTACATACCTACCTACCTATCTACCTACCTACCTACTTAACTACCTACCTACTTATCTATCTACCTACCTACCTACCTACCTATCTATCTAACTACCTACCTACCTACCTACATACATACATACCTACATTACTAAGTACCTACCTACCTACCTACATACCTACATATCTAACTACCAAACTACCTACCTTCCAACATACCTACCAACCTACCTAACTACCTGCCTACCTACCTAACCACATACCTACCTACCTACCTACCTACCACCTATCTACCGATATACCTAGCTACCTAACTACCTATCTACCTATCTAACTACCAACCTAACTACCTACCTACCTATCTACCTACGTACCTATCTATCTACCTACCTACAGTTCTAACTCCCTGACTAACTACCTAGATATTTACCTACATCTCTACGTACCTAGCTATCTACCTACCTAACAACCTACATACCTACCTAGCTACATACCTACCTACCTACCTAAATACCTAGCTACACACCTACCTACTTACCTACCTACATACCTACTTACCTACATACCTACCTACTTACCTACCTACCAACCTACGTACCCAAGTATCTAACTAACTACCTAATTACCTACCTACCTATCTACGAAACGCACTAACTAACTACTTACCTACCTACCTACCTAGCTACCTACCAACCTATATACCTACGTACCTACTTACCAAAAAACTACCCACCTACTTACCTATCTACCTACCTACCTAATTACCTACGTACCTACCAAACAAACTACCTACCTACGTACCTATCTACCTACCTACCTAACTACCTACCTACCTACCTCTTTACCTACCTACCTATCTACCTACCAACCTAACCACCTACATACCTACCTAACTACCTACCTAAATATCTACCTACCTAACTACTTACCTACCTATCTACATACATACTAAACTACTTTTCTACCTACCTACCTATTTACCTACCTCTCTACATTCCTATGTACCTACCTATCTAACAACATAACTACCTACCTACCTACGTACCTATCTATCTACATACCTACCTATCTATCTAGCTACCTACATACATAACTACCTACCTACCTACATATCTACCTAACTTCTAACCTAAATACCTATCTATTTACCTACCTACCTACTTATCTACTTAACTTCCTACACACCTACCTACCTATCTACCTACCTACGTAACTAACTACAAACGTACTTACCTACCTACCATCCTACCTAACTACCTGCCTACAAACCAACCTACGTACCTACCTATCTACCAACCTATCTACATAACTAGCTAACCAACTACCTTCCAACCTATCTACCTACCTACCTACCTACCTAAGTACCTACCTACATACTTACTTACCTACCTACCTACCTAATTACTTACCTACCTACCTACTTTCTTACCTACATACCTACCTACCTACTAACCTACATAGCAACCTACCTACATACCTACCTACCTAAGTATCTACCTAACTACCAACCTACCTATCTACCTGCCTACCAACCTACCTAAATACCAACCTACCTACCTACCTAACTAACTACCTACCTACTTACGCACCTACCTACCTACCTACGAACCTATGTACCTACCTACCTAACAAACTACCAAACTTCCTACCTATCTACTTACCTACCTACCAACCTAACAATCTACTCACCTACCTACCTATCTACCAAACTAATTATTTACCTACCTACCTACCTATCTACCTACCTATCTACTTCTCTACCTACCTACCTACATACCAACCTATCTACCTACATACCTACATATATACTTATCTAAATACCTACCTAACTACCTACCTATCTACCTACCTTCCTACATACCTACCATCCTACCTAATTACCTAACAACCTACCACCCTACCTATCTACCTGCCTACCTACCTAACGAGCTACATACCTACCTACCTACCTATTTACCTAACTACCTACCTACTTACCTATCTACCTGCCAACCTAACTACCTACCTACCTACCTAACTACCTAACTAAATATCTAACTACTTAACTACCTACCTACCTATCTACATACATACTAACCTACTTTTCTACCTACCTACTTATTTACCTACCTACCTACATACCTACTTACCTACCTATCTAACAACCTAACAACCTACCTACATTTGCACCTACCTACCTACCTACGTAATTATCTATCTACATACCTACCTATCTATCTAACTACCTACATACCTAACTATCTACCTACCTACCTACATATCTATCTAACTTCAAACCAAAATACCTATCTACTTAGCTACTTACCTACTTATCTACTAAACTTCCTACACACCTACCTACCTACTTACCTAATTACCTAACTAGTTATCTGCCTACATACCTACCTACCTACCTATCGACCTACCTACCAACCTAACTACCTATCTAACTACCTACGTAACTACCTTCCTACCTATCTACCTACCTACCTATCTACCTACCTACCTACCTACCTACCTAGCTACTTACCTACCTATCTACATATTAACGTAATTACCTAACTATCTACCTACGTATATAGCTACCTATTTACGTACCTACCTACATACCTAGCTACTTACCTACCTATCTACTTATCAACCAACCTACCTACCTACCTACCTACCTATCTACCCACCTACTTACCTATCTATATACGTACCCACCTACCTATCTACGTATCTACCTAACTAAATGTCCACCTATCTATGTACCCACCAGCCTACCTACCTACCTAACTACCTACGTACCTACCTAACTACCTATTTACCTACTTAACAACCTACTTACATACACACTTACCTACCTACCTAACTACATACATGACTACCTACCTACATACCTACATATTTTCCTTCCTCCCTACATACGTACCTACCTAACTACCTACTTATTTACCTACCTACGTAACTATCTACCTACCAATTTATTATCTACCTACCTACCAAGCTACCTACCTATCATATCTACTTATCTACCTACGTACATACCTACCTAATTACCTACCTACCTACGTATCTACGTAACTACTTATCTACCTAACTACCTACCTATGTACCTACGCATCTATATACATACCTACCTACGAACCTAACAACCTACCTACCTACGTATCTACATATGTAACTACCAACCTATCTACCTACTTAGCTACCTAACTACCTACCTACCTATCTACCTAACTACCTAACCACATACATACCTACTTACCTACCTACCTACCTAACTAATAACCTACCTAACTACATACCTACGTATATATCTACCTTCCTATCTACCTACCTACCTAACTACATACTTACCAACCTATCTACCTACCAAACCAACTATCCACCTACGTACCTATCTACCTAACTACCTACCAACCTACCAACCTAAGTACCTACCTACCTACATATCTACCTACCTAACTACCTACCTAATTATCTACCTACCAACCTAACTACCTACCTACCTTTCTACCTAGCTACCTATCTACCTACGTACCTATCTACCTACCTACACACCTAACTATGTACCTACCTACCTACTAACATACCTATCTACCTACCTACGTACATACCTCTTGACCTACCAACATACCTACCTACCTATCTTCCTACCTAACTACATAACTACTTACCTAACTACCTAGCTACTTACGTACCTATCAACATACTTACCTACCTACCTACCTACCTATCTACCTACCTCCCTACCTAACTATCTACTTATCTACCTACCTAGCTACTTACTTAACTATCTATCTACCTACCAAACTACCTAGCTACCTATCTAACTATCTACCTACCTAGCTACTTACTTACCAATCTATCTACAAACAAACCTACCTAGCTACCTATCTACCTACCTACCTACCTACCTACCTATCTACCTACCTATTTACCTACCTATATACCTACCTACCTACCTATCTACCTATCTACCTAACTACCTGTGACCCTATCTATGTAACTAGCGGCCTACATACCTAGCTACCTACGTACCTACCTACCTATTTACCTACCTAAATACCTACCTTCATACCCACTTACCTACCTACCTAACTACCTACTTGACTACCTACCTACATACCTACCTAATTTCCTTCCTACCTACATACATACCTACCTAACTACATACTTATCTACCTACCTACCTATCTATCTACCTACCTACCTACCAACCTATCTAACTATCTACCTACCTACATATCTACTTACCTACCTACCTACCTACCTAAGTATCTGCCTAACTACCTACCTACCTATCTACCTACCTAGCTACCTAACTGTATACCTACCTAGCTACCTAACTATCTACTTACCTACCTACCTACCTACCTACCTATCTATCTACCTACCTACTTAACTACGTACATATCTACCTACATACCTAACTACCTACCTACCTACCTATCTACTTAACTACCCACCTTCTCATATACCTACCTACCTATCGACCTACCTACGTATCTATATGACTAACTAACTACCTACGTACTTACCTACCTCTCTACCTACCTACCTCCATACGTACCTACCTACCTACCAACCTACCTACCTATCTAGCAATATACCTACCTACCTACATAGCTACATACCTACATACTTATGTAAGTACCTACCTACATACCTACGTACATACCTACTTACCAACCAACCTACCTACCTACCTACAAACATGCCTACCTACCTACCTACACACCTACCTACCTAAGTACCTACCTACCTAGACACATATCTACCTACGTAACTACCTACCTACCTAAATTCCTAACAACCAACCTAACTAATTATATACCTACTTACCAACCTAACTATGTACCTACCTACCAAACTACCTACTTACCTACTTACCTACCTACCTATCTACCCACCAACTTACATACCCACCTACCTACCTACCTAACTAACTACCTACCTACCTACGTAACTAATTACCTATCTACCTACATACCTGCCTTACTACCTACCTACCTACCTTCCAACCTACCTACGTACCTGCATAACTACATACCTAATTACCTTCCAACCTACCTACCTACCAAACTACCAAACGACCAACTTACCATCCTACTTACTATCCTATCTACCTACCTAACTACCTACCTAACTGTTAACCTACCAACCCAACTACCTACCTAACTATCTACGTATCTACCTACCTACCTATTTACCTACCTACCTACTAACTTACCTACCTGCCTACCTATCTATCTACCTACCTACCTACCTACATACCTACTTATCTACATAACTATCTTCCTATTCACCTACATACCTATCTACCTAACTACCTATGTACCTAACTACCTACCTACTAACCTTCCCACCTACCTACCTATTTATCTACCTACCTACCTACATACCTACTTACCTACCTACCTATCTACCTATCTACCTACCTACCTATCTACCTACCTAGCTACCTATCTTCCTATCTAACAACCTATCTACGTACCTATCTAATTACCTACCTATCTAACTACTGACCTACCTACCAACCTAGTACCTACTTATCTACCTTCCTAACAACCTACCTACCTTCCTATCTAACTACCTAACTACATACTTATCTACCTACCTATGTACCTACTTACCTAATTACCTATCTTCCTATCTACTTACCTGCCTACCTACATAACTACTTATCTACCTACCTACGAACCTACATACCTAACTATCTACCTACCTACCAAGATACCTATCTACCTACATACCTACCTATCTATCTACCTACTTACCTACTTACCCATCTACCTATCTATGTACCTACCCACCTCTCTACATATCTACCTACCTACGTAACTACCTACCTACCTACCTACCTACCTACCCACCTACCTACTTACCTACCTAATTACCTGACATCACACTTAACTACCTACCTACTTACCTACTTATCAACCTAACTACATACCTAACTAAATACCTAACTATCTACCTTTCTACCATATTACCTACCTACCTATCTACTTACCTACCTACCTACCAAACTACTTACCTACTTAACTACCAACCAACCTACCTAATTACCTAACTACCTAGCTACATACCTACTTACCTACCTAAGTACCTACTTTCCTACCTATCTGCGTACCAACCAACCTACCTAAAAAACTAACTACCGACCTACCCAACTACGTACATACCTACCTACGTACCTACCTACATAACTACATATCTACCTACCTAACTACCAACCTATCTAACTACCTACCTACATACCTACCTACTCACATACCTACCTAACTACCTACAAACCTACCTAATACCTACCTACCTAACTACCTACCTACCTACTTATCTTCCTACCTACCTACCTACCTACCTACATACCTACCTACTTAACTACCTACATACCTACCTACGTACCTATTTACCTACCTACCTAGCTACATACCTAGATACCAACCTACATACCTACTTACCTACCTACCTACTTACCTACCTACCTAACTACCTACCTAGGTACCTACCTAAGTATGTACTTAACTATCTATCTACCTACCTAATAACCTACATGATTACCTACTTACCTACCTACCTACCTATCTACCTACCTACCTACCAACCTACTTGCCTACATACCTACCTACGTAACTAATAACTTACCTAACTTACATACCTACCTATCTACCTACCTACCTAATAAACTTCTTAAATAACTACCTACCTACCTATCTACCTACCTACCTACCTACCTACCTACCAACCTAAGTACCTACCTACCTACATATCTACATACCTAACTACCCACCTAACTATCTACCTACCAAGGTAACTACCTACCTCCCTATCTACTTAGCTAGCTCTCTACCTACGTAACTATCTACCTACCTACCTACATATCTACCTATCTACCTACTGACCAACCTATCTACCTACCTTCCTACATACCAACTTACCTACCTTCCTACCTACTTCTCTAACTACCTACCTATATACCTACCAACCTACCTACCTATCTAATTACGTACCTATAAATTTACTTACCTTCCTACATATCTACCTACCTACCTCCCTATCTACCTACCTACCTACCTAGCTACTTACCTACCTATCTACGTACCCACCTACCTACGTACCTACCTACCTATTTACCTACCTACCTACCTACATACCCACTTATCTACCTACCTAATTACCTACCTGTCTCCCTACCTACATACCTACCTATTTTCACTCCTACCTACATACCTACCTACCTAACTACCTACTTATCTACCTACCTACCTAACTATTTATCTATCTACCTACCTACCTACCTAACTATCTATCTTCCTATCTACCTACCTACATATCTACCTATTTACCTACTTACCTACCTATCAATCTAACTACCAACTACTTACCTACCTACCTATCTACCTACCCATGTAATTACCAACCTACCCACCTACCTAACTACGTATCTACTTATCTATCTTCCTTCCCATCTGCCAAACTAGCTACATAAATACCTACCTAACAATCTACCTAACTATCTACTTATCTTCATACCTACCTACCTATCTACCTACCTACCTACTTACCTACCTACCTATCTACCTAACTACCTACCTACATATATACCTACATATCTACCTACCTATCTAACTACCTACATACCTACATAACTACCTATTTAACTACAAAACTACCTACCATCCTACATACCTGCAAACCTACCTAACTACGTTCCTAACAACCTACCTATCTACCTGCCTACCTACCTAACCATCTACATACATACCTACATACATACCTATTGACCTACTTACCTAACTACCTACCTATCTACCTCACATCATAAATACCTACCTATCTATCTATCTACATACCTAACTATCTAACTGCCTAAATAACTACCAAGGTACTTAACTACCTCTCTAACTACCTACCTACCTACGCACCTACAATTCTACCAACCTAACTACCTACCTCGCTATACACCTACCTACATAACTACCTAGCTACATACCTACCTACTTACCTAAGTAACTACCTACCTACCTACGTAACTACCTACATACCAAACAACCTACCGACCTACCTACAAACCTGCCTACCTACCTACCTACCTACCTACCAACACACCTACCTACCTACGTACCTACCTACCTACCTACATACCTACCAAACAAACTACCTACTTATATACCCATTTACGTACCTACCTACCTACCTACCTACCTATCTACTTACCTACATAGCTATCTACCTACATACGTACCTACACACCTATATATCTACTTACCTACTACCTGCCTACCTATCTAACTAATTACCTACCTACATACATAACTAAATATCTACCTACCTACCTACCTTCCTACCTACCTACCTACCTTCCTAACTATATACCTAACTACATTCCAACGTACCTATCTACCTACCTAATTACCTGGACACCTAACTACCAAACTACCAACCTAACTTCTTATTTATCTATCTACATACCTAACTACCTACCTAACCATCTACCTACCAAACAAACTACCTACCTACTTATCTACGTACATACCTATTTACCTACCAACCTACTATCCTACCTAGCCATCTAACTACCTAGCTTCATACCAGCTTATCTACCTACCTATCTACCTATAAAACTACCTAACTAACTTCCTACCTAGCTACATATCTTCCTATCTACATACCTATCTACCTACATAACTAATTACCTACCGATCTATCTACTTATCTAACTACCTACGTATATACCTACTTATCTACCTACGTATTATCCTACCTTCCTACAAAGCTATCTACGTAACTACCTACCTATCTACCTACCTACCTACCTACCTACCTAATTACCAACCTACCTACCTACCTACCTATCTACCTACCTCTCTTCCTACCTACCTATGTACCTACCTACACACCTACCTACCTACACACTTACCTACCTAACTGCCTACAATCCCACTTAACTACCTACATACCTACGTAACTATCTACCTAACTACATACCTAACTACCTACCTACCTAACTACTTACCTACCTACATACCAACCTACCTACCTGCTTAACAACCAACCTACCCACCTAGCTTCCTAACTCCCTAGCTACCTAACTACCTACCTACGTACCTGCTCTCCCACCTACCTACGTACCTACCTACGTAAATAACCACCTTCTTACCTACCCACCTACGAACCGACCAACCTACCTACGTACCAACCTACCTACCTACTTACCTACATACCTAACTACCTTCTTACGTACCTACCTACTGACATACCTACCTAATTAACTACAAACCTACCTAAATATCTACCTACCTAACTACCTACCTAGATACACACCTACCTACCTACATACCAACCTACCGAAATATCTACCTACCTACCTACATATCTACCTACCAACCTATCTACCTACCTACCTACCATATAGCTATCTAACTATCTACCTACCTCCATACAAACCTAACTACGTACGTACCTAACTACCTACCTAGCTCCCTAGCTACTTACCTACCTACCTACCTACCTACTTACCTATCTAACTACCTTCCTAGCTACCCACCTAATTACTTACCTACATACATACTTACCTTCCAACCTACCTACTTACCTACCTACCAACCTACGTACCTAAGTATTTTCCTAAATACCTACCTACCTATCTACGTACCGACCTAACTACCTACTTACCTACCTAACTACCTAGCCACCTACCAACATATCTACAACCTACCTAAAAAAATACCTACCTATGTACCTATCTACCTACCTAACTAACAAACAAACTTCCTACCTACGTACCTATCTACCTACCTATCTAACTAATTACCTACCTCTTTACCTATCTACCTATCTACCAACCCACATACCTACCTACCTACTTATATACCTATCTACCTAACTACCTAACTATCTACCTACCTACCTACCTGCGTATCTACCCACCTATCTACCTACGTACCTATCCACCTACCAAACTACCAAACTACGTACCTACTTACTTACCTACCTATCTACCTACCTACCTATCTACCTAATTACCTACCTACCTACCAACAACCTACCAACCTTCCTACCTACCTGTCTACCTACCTTACTACCTACCTAACTATATACCTATCTACCTAAATACCTACCTATCTACCTAAATACCTACCTATCTATCTACCTAACTACCTACATACCTATCTACCTACCCATCTACCTACCTACCTATCTACCTACCTAATAAAATAACTACCTACCTACCTAACTACCTACCTACCTACATACATACTTACCTACATACCTACCTACCTAATTACCTACCTACCTATCCACCTACCTACGTACTTACCTATCTACCTACCTACCTATCTATCTACCTACCTACATACCTAACTACCTACCTATCTACCTACCTTCCATCCTACCTACCTATCTACTTACCTACCTACCTACTTATCTACCTACCTACCTACACTCATACATACCTACTTACCTACCTACCCACCTAACTATTTACCTAATTACCTACATTCATACCTTCCTAGCTATCAACACTACCTTCCCCTCTACCTTTCTACTTACCTACGTAACTACATTCCTACCTACCTACCAACCTACCTATGTACCTACCTACCTATATACATACCTACCTACCTACCTACCTACTTACCTAGTTAAATACCTACCTACCTAACTATCTACCTACCTACATACCTATATACCTACCCCTCTTACAACCTAACTACGAACCTACCAACATATCTACCTGCCTAACTACATACCTACCTATGTACCTACATAACTACTTCTCTTCCTACAAACCTACCTACTTACCTACCTATCTAACTACATATCCACTTATTTACTTATCTAACTACCTACGTATTTACCTACCTAACTCTCTACCTATCTATCTACCTACCTACCTACCTATCTACCTACATACCTACCTATCAACTAAAGAACTATCTGCCCACCTATCTACCTACCTACTCATATACCTACCTACCTACTTACCTACCTAACTAACTACCGAACTACCTAACTAAATACATACCTAACTACTTACCTAACTACCTACCTACATTTCTACCTATTTTCCTACCTACCTACATACCTACCAACCTATCTTCTTACCTATCTACATACCTAAATACCTCTCAACCTACCTACGTACCTACCTACCTATGTACCTACCTACCCATCTACCTACATATCTAATTATCTACCTATCTACCTACCTCCCTATCTACCTAAGTACCTACCTACCTAGCTACTTACCTACATATCTACCTACCCACCTACCTACCAACCAAACTACCTATCTAACTACCTACCTACCTATCTACCTAACTACCTACCAACCTAACAACCTAAGTACCTACCTATCTACTTATCTACCTATCTAACTACCTACCTACTTACCTACCTACCTACTAACCTATCTACCTACCTACCAACCTACCTAGCTACTTACCTACTTATCTACATACTTACGTATCTATCTACCTATCTACATACCTAACTACCTACCTAACTACCTACCTATCTACCTTCCTAAGAAACTACCTATCTACCTATCTACCTTCCTAAGAAACTACCTATCTACCTATCTACCAACCTACCTACCAATCTACCTACCTACTTACCTACCTTTATACCTACCTACCTATCTACCTATCTACATAACTACCTAACTAATTCTCTCCCTATCAATGCAACTACCTGCCTATCTACCTACCTACCTACCTTCCTACGTACCTACCTACCTAATTACCTACCTATCTACCTACATACCCACTTACCTACCTACCTAACTACCAACCTGCATACCTACCGACATACCTACCTAATTTCCTTCCTACCTACATACCTACCTATATAACTACCTACTTAACTACCTACCTATCTATCTACCTACCTATCTATCTACCTAACTACCTACCTACATATCTACCTACCTACCTTCCTACCTACCTACCTACCTATCTACCTACCCATCTACCTACCTACGTACCAACCTACATACCTACCTACCTACGTATCTACCTAACTACCTACCTAGCTACCTAATTGCCTACCTACTTATCTACCTATCTATCTACTTACCTAACTACCTACCTACCTACTTTCCTATCTATCTACCTACCGACCTACCCACCTACCTACCTACTAGTCTACCTACACACCTAACTTATAACCTACCTTCATACCTACATATCTACCTTCCTACATACCTACCTACCTAACAACCTACCTACCTACCTAACAAACTACCTACCAACGTACCTATCAACTTACTTACCTACCTACCTATCTACCACCTATCTACCTATCTAGCTACCTATCTTCCTACCTATCCACCTACCTACCTACCTATCTACCTACCTATCTACCTACCTACATATCTATCTACCTACCTACATAGCTAACTATCTACCTTCGACCGATCTACAAACCTAGCTACATAAATACCTACCAAACAATCAACCTAACTCTCTACTTAAATATCTACCTACATATCTAGCTACCTAACTCCCTTCCTACCTAACTACCTACCTACCGCTCTACCTAACTACATACCTACATATATACCTACCTATCCACCTACCTAACTATCTAACTACCTACATACCTACATAGCTACCTATCGAACTACCAACCTACCTACAATCCTACATAACTACAAAACTACCTAACTACCTAACTAACAAGCTACCTATCTACCTGCCTACCTACCTAACCATCTACATACATACCTACATACCTACCTATTTACCTACCTACCTATCTACCTACCTATCTACCTCCCAACATAACTACCTACCTACCTACCTCTCTAAATAAATAACTATCTAACTGCCTAAATAACTACCAAGGTACTTACCTACCACTCTAACTACCTACCTTCCTAAGCACCTACCTATCTACCAACCTACCTACCTACGTAACTAACTAGCTACATACCTACCTACTTAACTAAATACCTACCTACCTACGTACCTACCTACCTGCCAACCAACCTACCTACCTACCTACAAATCTGACTACCTACCTACCTACCTACCAACACACTTACCTAGCGACGTACCTACCTACCTACCTACATACCTACAAACCAACCTACCTATTTATATACCTATTTACGTACCTACCTACCTACATATCTACTTACATACCTAGCTATCTACCTACATATCTACCTACCCACCTACCTACTTACCTACTACCTAACTACCTACCTAACTAATTACCTACCTACATACATTCCTACCTATCTACCTACCTATCTACCTTCCTATCTACCTACCTACCTGCCTAACTACATACCTAACTACCTTCCAACCTACCTATCTACCAACCTATTTACCTATCTAACTAACTACCAACCTACCAACCTACCTACTTAATTACCTATCTACTTACCTAACTACCTTCCTAACTATCTACCTACCAAACTAACTAACTACCTACCTATCTACCTACCTACCTCTTTACCTACCAACCTACTATCCTACCTACCTACATACCTACCTATCTACCTACCTGCATACCTACTTACCTACCTCCCTATCTACCGATCCAACTGCCTACCTAACTGCCTACCTAGCTATCTATCTTCCTATCTACCTACCTATCTACTTACCTACCTACTTACCAACCTACCCATCTACGTTGCTACCTACCTACCTACATACCTACTTATCTACTTACCTACCAACCTACCTACATACATCTGTACCTCTCTACGTATCTACCCACCTACCTCTCTACCTACCTACGTACCTCTCTACTTAGCTACCTACGTACCTACCTACGTACCTACCTACCTACATACCTACCTAACTGCCTATCATCCCACTTATCTACCTACCTACCTACCTACCTACCTAGCTATGTACCTAATTACATGCCTAATTATCTACCTTCCTACCAAACTACCTACCTACCTACCTACTTAACTACCTACATACCAACCTACATACCTACTTAACTACCAACCTACCCATCTAGCTACATAATTACCTAGCTACCTAACTACCTACCTACATACCTAATTTCCTACCTATCTTCGTACCTAACTACCTACCTAAATAACTCCCTATTTACCTACCCACCTACCTACCTACCTACCTACCTACGTACCTACATATTTACCTACTTACCTGCATACCTACCTACCTACCAACCTATCTAAGTACCTACCTACATACCTACCTACTGACATACCTACCTAACTAACTACAAATCTAACGACATATCAACGTACCTAACTAACTACCTACATTCGTACCTACCTACCTACCTGCCTACCTACCTACCTAAATATCTATCTAAATACCTACATATGTACCTACCAACCTATCTACCTACCTACCTACCATCTACCTACCTAACTATCTACCTACCTACCTAAAAACCTACATACGTACGAACCTAACTACCTACCTATCTCCCTACCCACCTACCTACTTACCTACCTACCTACTTACCTATCTACCTACATACCTAGCTACCTACCTACTTACCAACCTACATACCTACTTACCTACCTACCTTCCTACTTACCTGCCTACCAACCTACGTACTTAGGCGTCTAACTAACTACCTACCTACCTATCTACCTACCTACCTATCTACGAACCGACCTAACTACCTACTTTCCTAACTAATTGCCTAGATATCTACCAACCTATCTACAACCTACCTTCCAAACAAACTAACTACCTACGTACCTTTCTATCTACCTACCTACCTACCTAATAAACAGACCACATACCTACGTACCTATCTACATACCTACGACCCTACCTACCTACATACTTACCTACCTATCTACATACCTACCTAAATATCTACCTAACTATCTACAAACCTACCTACGTACGTACATACCTACCTACATATCTACCTACCTACCTACCTACATAACTAATTTCCTTCCTACCTATCTACCTACCTACCTACATACCTAACTAAGTGTCTACCTACCTACCTAAGTATCTACCTAACTACCTACCTACCTATCTATCTACCTACCTAACTACTTACTTACCTACCTACCTACTTACCTACATACCAACCTACCTATATAGCTACCTACCTAAGTATCTACCTAACTACCT
>Ga0136643_10008203_pt1 | contig 15234 bp, 10 predicted proteins | sample TergutLab28metaG_FD_96883 | JGI IMG/M metagenome (GOLD analysis project Ga0136643, IMG submission 96883) | Labiotermes labralis P1 segment gut microbial communities from Petit-Saut dam, French Guiana - Lab288 P1 (version 3) (version 3) | ecosystem: Host-associated > Arthropoda: Insects >... | reverse complement strand
TTGTGGTGTAAAGCACATAATCAATTACCTGCTGGTGACAAGGATGAGGTGGAACTGAATAACCAGTTCCATCTTATCCTGGTCACCAGCTGGGAGCATCGCCGATGCTTTATACCACAAGCAGTAAACACAGTCTAGTGCTCCTAAGGATGGGCGAAATTATCGCCCGAAACATGTTGAGCTGATTGAAATTATTAATAAATTTATTATTGTTGCATCTAGTTGGCTGTTTATGTTATTGTATCAATGATGCACGGTCACACAAACATCAAATTTGTTGTGCATGGTTGCCCCAAATGGTTACCACCCCAAGTAAAAAAAAAATAGCTTACGTTGCTGTTATTAGCATGTCGTGCCCTGTTTTTTAAACGACTTTGTAAGTGTTACATTTATTTCGATTTTTTTTAAATGTATGTATCAGACTGGTTGGTTGATAGCAAGGACGTGCCATTTCCCATGCAAGCCCCGACCGCCACCAGTGCTGTCTCTAAACCGATTCCTTTTGTCTCTTTGACTATTCTGTCTGTGCTGTTTTAGTTTGAGTTCTTCCCAGAATGTTTTGTTTCGTACCCTTGCGGCATTCGCATTGTGTTCTGCGTTCTGAAGGGCGTTTTGAGTGTCATTGCGTAATAGCGCCTGCAATTGTGTGTGCAGACTAATCGCAGTACAGTACTGTAGGCGAAGTTGCTGCCTCCTCACGTTCTGCTTCTATTCGTCTCTCAAATGAATATCAGTTCGAAGAACAATTGTTGAATGATGTTCAGTGTGTATATGTCAGTGCATTGTCAGTTTTCAGCGGCTTAGTGGCAGTTTCATTATCTTGTTTAGCGTGACTCTCGAAATTTCTCGAAAATCAGGTTTGTTTTTTAAAAATGAACGTTTTGCTTGTGTCCTGTCCCTTGCAGTCGCTCGCGAACTAGGCACTGTTTTTGTTTACTTTGTATGCATTTACCTTTGGGGTTGTAATTAAATGAATTGAGTGTTATCAGATATTACGTATTTGCAATGCGACCTATTTCTGTAGCGGGAGTGGGGGAAGCGGATTGCTCAGTCGGTATAGCGACTCGCTGTGGGTCTCATGGTTTGGGGCCATAACCGTGCTGCAGGATAGAGATTTTTTTCTGCACACCCGTCGAGACCGTTCCTGGGGCTCATCAGACAAGGCTTTGAAGTCACAATAACGCAGGTTTGAACAACATCTGGTATGATACGAAAGGTGTGTGGGCAGTGTTTGTCAGCTGCTGGTCCGCGGGCCATGTTTCCCTTCGGGTTGTTCGACTCATATATGAGTGGCCCAAAAGTTTTTATCACCTGTCCCATGTGTGAAAAATTCCCTAGAAAAATTACATATCTTACATTCTTATTTTAGAAAGCCAAGCTGATGTAAGTTAATGGGTTTGTGTCCCGTCTGCAGACGACTTTATTCTTCTGTTCGGAACGTGCATTGCCGTTTCGGAGATTTAAACTGACATCCTTCTGCAAATAGCGCCTCTGTTCCTGAATTTATTTAACAACGCTTTCTCATGGAGCCAGGATGCATAGGCTACAGGCCGGACGACCGAGGAACCGTGGTTCGATTTCGGGCAGGAACAGGTTTCTCTCTACCCAAGCGTTTAATCGGGCTCTGGGGCCTGATCTGTGTCCTATTAAACGGGTATTGGCGACATCTTGTGGAGAGATAAGGTGGTTGAACCGTCAAGCTGACTACTGAAATTTAATGCAGAGGTCAGAATGATTCGAGATAAATTCGCACGCCACCACATCCCTGTGCGTTTTGTTGTGCGTGGCGACAGGTTCGCATTTCCTGTGTTCATTGTGAAGATGGCTGTGAGTGGTGAGGTTGTTACTGGGTTGCTTGACTTATCTCTTTAATTTGTCCGAGAATGTGTAGAGACAGCTTGTGATATCGCAATCCCCTTGGAGATCTGGCAGTTGATCGTGGAAGCTTCCGAGTACAATCTAGGAGGCTGCACCACCTGACCAGAGCATTACTTGCATTTTCACAAGTAACCAGTGAACAGATTTTATATGATCAATAATCCATACATTAATCAGTTGTATGTAGTAGTAGTACCATCAGGATGCACACACGTGTATTGAAATCAATTTGTGTACACAGTAAGCTCCTACATGTTTCAGCCAAACACATGGCCTGCAGGGAGGTAAAAATACAGAGGATGAATACAGTGAAAATTGTAGTTAAATTTCTGAAATATTAGAACCACTGCACAGATGTCAAGTGATAGTCATAAGAGCCGCAGTTTAAAGCACATTAATTGTTACTTGTAAAAATGTACGATTGTTAGCCTGGATGGTATACACAAAGCTTCACGCAGTTACTCACCGTTGTGTAATGATAGGAATGTGTGTGTGTGTTTTATGTGTTTTTGGATATGATTTATAAAAAAATTGAAATAGGAAGATAAAATTACAGTAAAAGACTCGTCCTCTGTATTTTACCTAATTGACGATGGCCGTGTGTTTGGCCGTAACGTGTAGTAGGTCGTTGTGTATATAAATTAATTTCAATATACCTGTATGTATTTTGTTGGTACTACTACCACCATCACCACCACCACTACTACCACTACTACTACTACCACCACCACCATTACTACTACTACTACAATAAACACATTTTTATTACATTTTGTTTCTACATGACTTTAACCTTGTACTTATAAGAAGAACGGGCCGTATACCTAAATTTTATCTGTTTATTCTTAATGTGTTAAAAGTCGATGGCAGAGAAATGGGAAGGAGTTGACCAGCGCTGTGAGTGGCGTATACTTAACAAGAATTGTTTTTATGTGTAGTTCTTTAGTCGTGCTTTCAGTGAATCGGATTTTGTAACGTAGTATGATTGGATTATAGTGACCTGATATGGGGTTAACCCGGCATTTGCTCGGCAAGGACCGAGGAAATCTACGAAAAAGCCTGTCAAGAGTATATCTTGGCATAGCTTCGAACCCAGCACACGTGAGAAGCTTTGCCCCGTGATCCTGTTTGTTTGGTAGCAAGTACTGTTGAACTAGTGATCTGGAAATTAACAGGCTTGATACAGACGTAATGTTTTATCACGACCTGCTACAGGACGCATAAACTGTATGCAAGGGTGAAGTTAAGCACATGCCATAAATACGTATGACGGAGTGGAGGTATGACTCTACGCGTTCTTAACCGTGGCATTACGTGTAGGAGAGCAATCAGCTTCACGCCCTTTCTGCTCTAACCCCATAAATAATATTATGAAAAGGTTTGCCTATGCTGTTAATACACTCACTCCTTAAATGCACCACACTGAATAAAAATTTGTTTTATGTCTACCGTATGAAGTTCATAGAAGTCAGTCGTTGTTTGGCTCTGCTCTTAGTTGCGGACGGTACGGGAAACCACGTAATGAATAATTCTTTTTCCTTAAACGCTTCTAAGAACACAATGGACTTCGAATTTATATTTCCATGTGGTGGTGTATGAAGTGTGTTTGAGCGTGTGTGTGTGTGTGTGTGTGTGTGTGCTGAGGGAACCTTAGCTAATATCTGCACTAGTTGTCATGTTAATTGCTTGCTAATGGTCAGAGTGGAAAGAATTATTATTTTTAATCTTATGTGTCACAATTAGTGTTTAGCCTATAAAGAAATAATGTTGTATTGAAATTCTCCAAGTGGTGTATCGGAAGAATTTTATTTACGTTGTCTTGTTTCTGATTTATTTAAAGCTAGTCGAGACTTTGACTGCATTGAGGTGAGTTGCATGCCGTCTTGATGGACAGGTGTACGTAGTTTCTGTGGTCTAATGTTTTGGTAGTTTGGTATAGTAGTGTTGCTGTAGTGCTTTGTGACGTGGTGACGTGTGGCACTGCCCTTGATGTTCAGATCAATCAGGTGAGGTTCCTGTCTGTTGTTGTTGTCAGTCATCAGAGTTAAGTAAGCAATCAGTGATAACGGAATTGGCATTGATGTGATGCAATTTCAGTGTGTAATAGTCCTCCCTGAATGATAAATCTGGTTTAATCTTTGTTCTGCTCTCTGCCATTTATTGTCTTTTGTCCTTGCGTGTGTAGCATAACAGTATTATAGCAAACTGTTTTCTGTCATCATGCTAAGTGATTATGAAATCAGTTACTATTGAATGGGCATATATTCACAACATGACAGCCAATTTTATATTCGTGAATTATGTGTAAGCATTAGGACTTATATTAATAAATGACCTTTAGAATTTATTACTGATTATTTTGTCACGTCGCTTTAGTTACGTATAATTAATTTTGACTGAGAGATGTATGATTCAGCTTGGTAGCTGCAGTGGGCCGGTGTGTGCTGCTGCATCTGTGGCACACTGACAGACATGTTGGGCAGAGCAAGGCCACAAAATGTGAATAAAAACGCTTCCTAGTCACTTGTTCACATACATGCGTGAATGCTTGGGTACATACATACATACACACATAACATACATACATACATATGTACATATATACATACCCACATACATATGTAAATACTATATATATATATATGACAAAGTTTTCTACAGGCATGTAGTATTACAGGATGTAATGGAGCATGCTGTAAATAAATAAAAAAATACCCACATACATGCATACATACACACATACATGCACATACATACATACGTACATACATACATACATACATACATACGTGCATAACATACCTTCATGCATACACACATAACGTATGTACGTACGTACATACATACATACATGCATAACATACCTACATGCATACACACATAACGTATGTACGTACATACATACATACATACATGCATAACATACCTACATGCGTACACACATAACGTATGTACGTACATACATACACACACACATACCTACCTACATACATACATACGTACATACATACATACATACATACCGTACAACATAACACACACATCCACGTCTCTGTGTTGTTCAGATCATCCACATGGTTGCAGTTTTTATTGGTGAAGGGAGGTTTTCAGGAATACTTCCAGCGAAGTATATAATTATTTCATCCCTTATTTAGTATTGTTGTGAAACATTATCTGTTATTTGGAGAGGAATGTAAATTGGAATGGAGATTGGAGATCCTCGGAGCAGTGCAGTGACTATAGCAGACGGTGAACGGTGTAGCTACGTACCAATTATGCCTCCGCCTACAGGTTAGAAGAACAATAACAATGACAGATGCTCTTGCTGCGTATATGCCTGACTATACGACATTACCTTTATAGGGCAAGTCTTCGCAAAACACAAGCGTACCAGTATTTGAGGAAATACTGCCCATGAATATATTCTGAACTACGACGAATAAAGGAACTGGAGACTGGATAAATGTACTTACAGAGAAGAGGTTTTGTGATTTGTGTATATTAGCTGATGTTAGGCTGTTGAACTGAAAGTGTATTTAATGGCCTGCATATGCAACTTGTTGTGGGGGGTGGGGGTGACATAATGGATAATGGTCTGCACATGCAGCTTGTTGGGGAGGGGGACATAATTTTATTTTGGGAACCACCCGGAGAGCAGTCATTTGGAAGATGAGCAAGGAGATGGAATAAGTTATAAAAGGACCGCATATTAATCTTTCAATCTCCAAATGTCTAAAAATTCAAACAGTTTCTATAAATAGACAAAAAGGCCACATGAATGCGTATATTTGGTTACCCCTGAATCATATCTCTCTGTCTGTCAAAGTCGGACATGTAAAAGCAGTAACTTTTTTTTTAAAAAAAAAAGGAAATTAATGGAACCGAATTCACAGAATATGAGCACGGTGTAACTGATATTTTGTCGTCCTTTTTATATGTAGAAATGAAGCAAATATTAATAATAACCACTAACTGCAAGTATAACTGGGTCCTTTCTGGTTCCGAAATGTATTGTTGTTCTTACAAGTAGACTGAAGTTGACTTAAGACTGGTGTTCCATTATATAGTATGTGGTGTGAAAATGACTTATGTATTGAGCGAAAGATTATAGCAGTTCCGAACAAAGCTTAAAAATCAAATATTTATAACATTTTAAGGGTTAAATTTAATTTTGTTGGAGGATTACAATTACTGCCATAACTTACCTATCCCCAAATGGCTGTCATGGTGAACACATTCTCAAATGTACAGTGGAAATTAAAAACCAACAGTCTTACGTTATATTATTGCAGTTTTGAAATAATCCTTTTAGTCGTGTGTGTTATGTATGACCATGAGGTATGATATTCGTAGTATTCTTCAGAGAGATTTCCAATCTAGCATCTCCCAGTAGATCTTCCACCCTCACATCAGAATTACAACTTCTTGTACCCATATTTGTCAGTGCCCCCCGTACTGCTTACATCAGCAACAGTGGTTGTGAAGAGTAGAGTAAGAGTCATTATGAAACTAAGTACGTAAATGTATGTACATTAGGTGAGAAAGTAGAGAGTTGCTGATTTACCAGTGCCAAAATTCGTAGCAGCACAGGTGATAGGAATAGGTTAAGTGTCCTCCTATTTTATATGAATTTTAGTAAACCTGACAGTTGGTGTTTTTTACCTCAGCTAATGTAGACTGACCTAGGTGCCTGATTTAACGTTAGTGTTGGAAATTTCTGAAGGTTTAGGAAATGCGTACATGTATTAATTTTCCTCTGTTTGAAATACTATGAATGTAATGGAGTACTATATGTCGTAAGTGACATGGCATAATATAGATTTAATTATTTCAAGCAGTATATGAAAGGAATGCTGAGTTTTTGCTTTTGAGTTTTGCTTGGCGAGTTTCATTGTTTTCTAATTGGCTGGCTTTTCTCTTCTCTTTGTTTGATTGTGATGGCTGGTTTGGTGTGGGTGTGCACATGAGCAGAGGTGCGCCAGGAAGCTGTGCAGCAGGCACTGGCGGCAATGCAGAACCGACCGAAGCCCTCGTTGCCCATGCCTTCCAAGAGAACCTCTGTCATGGCCAAGAGCCCAGATCGGGAGCGCCATGACTCTGGTGGGTATTTTCAGTACCTTGTGGTAGCACATGGACGTGGCCTTCAGAACACAGATTGTATTCTTCCCTTGCTCATTCATCATAAATCCTAGTGCTTTCATCTGTTCCCAGTAGGATCCAATCGAATGCTGTTTGGGGGCATTTTTTGACTGTTTCTGTTACTTTAAATCAATGTATAATTACAAAACTAATTATTTTATATTAAAATCCACGTATTTGTAAATTATTTAATATACGAGTGATGTTCGTGGTTTCAGTCATCCGCCGCGAAGTAGATGAAAACTACGCTCTTCTGGGCCGTTACGCAGCGTGTAGGGACAATCCTTACCGAAGTTACGGGACAACATATCGGTCCCATATTCAAAGGCCAAAAATCCAAGAAGCTTCTTGGATCCTTGACCCTTGTCCCGTAACTTCGGTAAGGAATTGCCACTGCACACTATATAACAGCCCAGAAGAGCACCGTTCTAAGAGTGATATACATACACAAACATTAGACCTTCTACTTTAGGCACAGACGCACAATAACTGCTGTAATATATGAAGTTAGAGTAAGGAGAATTTAAATTTCTATCTTATAATGAGGTTAGCTGGTTGTAAATTCCCTATTGTTTTGTTTGTGTACCTCCTTTTGTTGGGGGCACTGCGCTACAAATCGGAAGGACGCGGGTTCGATTCCCGATGGTGTCACTGGAATTTTTCATTGACATAATCCTTCCGGCCGCACTCTGGCCCTGGGGTCGACTAAGTCTCTTACAGAAATGAGTACCAGGAATATTTCCTGGGGGATAAAGGCGGCCGGAGCCTAAGGCTGACAACCTTACCGCCTTCCTGTGTCGATTGTCTTGAAATCTGGGAGCCTCAACCTCCTAGAACCCTCAGGGCCTGTCCAGGCCTGTAATGGGATTGCTTTACCTTTACATTTTACCACCTTTTGTTAAAATGTACACTAACCATGAGTCATGATTGCACCATAGACACTGCAGTCACTGAGTTATCCATAGGTCCAGAGGTTAGCCTCAGATCCCTTTCACAGACTAGGTGTTCCCATAGCCAGTTGAACTCTTGTTGTTTCTGTATCCTGTGCCATATCATCACTAAAATGCTGATGCCTGTTTATGCTTGTGACTGAAACACATTCCATTCAGTATTTTGTTGGTGCCAGTTTTGGACATAGATTGAGTAGGGGTCTCTGATTAAATCCTTTTCCTGCCAATCAGATATCCTGACTAAGTGTGTTTAGGCAATGTAACTGTGTGTGTATTGAAATGAGTTCATATTTATCACCAGTCATACATGTTTTTCGAGTAATTCGTCAGTTAATTTCATTTATAAACTTCTCTCATTTAACTCACAAGCATCAGTTTGCAGTTTTCCATTACAACTCAGATAGCCAAATGCCAGTTCAGGACACTACACAGTAATGCTAGTCTTCTTTTATGCATTTCAGGTCTCTGAGTAGGGACAAGTTACTGTTATTATTTTCATATTTTTATGTAAAATACCCATTTTAACTGAACCTTTGAATGCATACGGTTTGTCTGTGTAAGTTTTGCACTTTGTTCTGTTGGCATAATGGCCGAGTGCATGAGTTGTGCTTCCGCTTGTGCATTTGCAGGCTTCATATCATAGCTGCAGTAAACTAGGCTTTATACGTTCATCTGTGAACCTTAGAATAATAACATGTGAGGCCATTGTGGAGCAAAGTACTGCATGTATAGCTGCAGCAGAATGAGTCTACCTAATTTGTAATGTCATCCTGGAAAAAGTTAGGAACTGGTAGTACATGCAGTGATCACTTTTTGTTTCTGTGCTTTGGTAGAACTCTGTCTCATGTCACAGTTTTTGTTTATAACAAAATTAAATTTGAGAAATGTTTTCTATATTCTTGTCAGTGTTGGGATGCTTTAGTCAATAAAGTGACTCTTTCCAAGCTGAGTTTATATTTCATTCTCTGATTTGTGTGTCGAACCATGTGCAGTGTTTCTCCTTAACAGTTGGTTATGTAGTAAGCAGTCCAGTCCAGATCCGAGGTCAATAGGATATGTGGAATCATACCTCCATGCCTGATAGTACTGAAGCATGAGAGTAACTTCACTTATAGCTTTGTATCCCAAATGCCAACAAATAATTTCCTCAATCATTTTGAGATGCTTTTGTTTTTGAACAGTGACTTCTGAAATTATGCCTTAATTAATTCCTGAAATTATGCCTTAATTAATTCCTTTATTAATAAATGTTGTTGCTTTTTTTAAGTAGATGAAACAGTGTTTATATGTTGTGATTTAATTGTTCTATTGTGGGGAATAGAGAGAGCTGTGTTAGGTCCAGCAAAAATAGGATGTAGGATATGATGTTGCTTCTTGTGAACTTACATCTGTACAGAAGAAATTAAATGACCACATTTCTTCATATATCTGAATAACTGACACTGTGGACAGATAGCAGAATTACATCATACTGCAGTTTGAATAAGTTCATATTTGTATCGCAGCGTCAAGTTCTGATGAGGATAGTCTGGTGAATGAGGGTGATGTACAGAGCACGCCAGAGCGGGAACGAGCACGAACAACACCACAGCAGCAACAGCAACAGGCACCTCAGTCTGACACCTCTAGTACAGGATCGGCACGTGAGACACCACCACAGCAGCGGCAGCAACAGATCCATCGTCAACAGACGCGACTTCCCAACGGTGGTCCAGGACCGGGTCACACCACTGTCTGGGAAGAGCGTGATCCTATCCCTATAAGTGGCCCCAGGGCAGATGATCGTAAGAGGATCATGAAGCCAGAAATAACTGATCTGGCTGATGTCATGCAAAATCTGAGGCCTTGTAAGTGCTGACCTTGTTAAAATATTCCAAAATATCAGAGAGACTTATGAAGACATACTTAGTAATGCTTGTATCCCTATCTGTGGTTAGATTTATGGTTCTAATTTAATTTTGTTTATATTTGTGATTTATTATTTACGCAACAGCATAGAAGTAAATACCTTCATTTGTGGCACAAGGATTTGTGGATGGATATCTTATTGCAGAAAGTATGTTAGGTATAATAGAATCATCTCTGAACTTGAGTTACCTTGCTGTTACAAATAAACCAAAAGTAGTTTAAAATGAAGGCCAGGTGCAATGTACCTGTTTGCCGACACTCGTTATCATCCTGCAATCATTCCTGTCAGTTTTGCCTAGTAAAGGCATATCACACAGTATCATATTGACATCACACAGCAGTACTGGCATGTGACACTACACCACTCGAATGTCGGACAGTCTGCACTGTTTGAAGTATGCTTAAGCACATGCACAAATTTACATTGTGATACAAAAAGTTTTGATTAACCCTTCAATAAATCAGGATATTTATAGTGTATGTCCATATTTACAAATTGAATGTAATTTTTTGTATGTGATCACAGTTTTGGATTGAATACAGAAGCTATTTTGTACACTTGCCCCTCTGTTATTTTTCTGTGTTGGCTGCACAATTTTAGTTAGTTGAAGTCAAGAACGTTTTGTTAATTTTTTGCAGACACACAGCCCCCAGACGTAACGCACAACACGGCTCAGTCACGACGCCTGACAGCTGCTGATAGAGTCAACAGATATAACCAGTCTCGACAGTCTTCTGCCTCTGATGACAACATGGGTAGGTTACAATTTGCCATGTAGACTGTCCAAGACAAAAGAAGCTATGTTGCAACCTGTCTGTTATCTGTTGGCCTTCCCATAATAGGCTACTGTGTAACTGTACAAACAAGATGCAAAGAATGTTAATATGTCAGAGTGCCAACATTAGCTGATAAACAGTTGCCGGTATTGGGGTCCTTGGTCTTCTGGCAAGATGCAGAGCATCAGTGGGTAGTTTGTTGCCAGTATTCTCAATTAAAATTTGTCCGTCCATAAAATTAATAACATTGCAAGAGTTTGCTCTTATTTCTTTATCATTTTGTGTGCTTCTTGCTTCGATTACTGTAATAATATTTGGTACAGATTACAAATTCTTGTGGTCCTTATTACACAGCTTTTGCCATCCTCCTGTTGCTCTGTCTTGGCTACATATACTGTCAGTTCCCTTCCCTCGCAAGCTGTCTGTCTGTTGTGTAATGTTAGCCTTCAGGCTTTAGCTACATCATGTGTCAAGAGTTCAGCAAACTTTAGACTACCTGCAGTCACACCATGTTACGGGCAAATTATTTGGAACAAGGATATAGTTTCATGTTACAGGTCGCATCCCTGATTCATTAGTGCAGCTGCTGTTATAGTCAAAATCCCCACAACTTCAGCTGTCAGGTCAGAATAAAACTGGGAGAAGTCTTGTCCATCTCTGTATGTTCCAAACATTCGTCAGAACCACATTGCCACTTGCCGTTGTGTAGCACCATACCAATGTGCGTCTACCGCTACTGCCATGAGACTTGCATGTCAGGACAAGCACCTTTTTCCATTCAGTAGCACCACATTCTACACTTGCACCATTACTGTCATTTGCATATTGATTGGGTTATATCTGACTCATTCACACTGAAGCTGGTAACTAATATGTGCTAAAAGCTGGAAGAACTTTGGCACAGGCACAGAAAACTCCTGTAAGCCATAACCATGTATAAGATATGGGCTTTAAAAACCCAAGGACAAAACTATTTAATTTGTGCTCCTCCTGTAGGATGAGACATCATTGAACCCCCCCCCCCCTGACCCCCCCCAATCCAAAATATGTATGTATGTATGTATACATATGTATAAATTTAAAACAAATGTAACTACAGAAGAAGCTCAGGAAGTGCATGTTATTCTTCACTTAGAATGTTTTCATTATATACAGGGTTATTCAAAATGATTGTCGGGGTTTTAACAACTTGTCATACACAATACACTTGAGATAGGAATATGTGTTTTTTTTTTGTTTTGTTTAACAGAACAACACTCCCAAGTTTCAAAGACATGGTGCTTGATATTGAAAAGTAATTACCATAAGTGATATGATCGACCTATTAGTTGCAAGCCAGATGGTTCAGGTACTGACAATGATTAACTTGCTTGATGCAGGCACAGTCACAGGTACTGGCAGGTGGAAGGTATCTGCTAAGATACAGCAGCTGCTCAACACACTGAAGCGACCAAAGCGGAGACCCCTGCCAGAGTTTTATGAGGATGATGACATTGAACTGGAGATTGCAGCTAACCCTAAAGATCCTAATGCTCCTAAGCCAGAGGGCAGTTCCATGACATCTGCTGTTGGTGAACAACTAGTGGTATGTGCAGCAGGTGTTAGTCTAGTATGGGTAGAAATACAATTAGGTATAATCTGTCAAAGTAACTGTATTCATGTACAGAATATTTAGAAGCTCAGGTATACACCCAGTTTACGCACTCTTTGGGTGCCTTAGAAATGCTGTGAAGTGTGCATTGTGATCTTATTCTGGGCTTTAAATGATAAAAATGATGTAATAGAACATGAAGGGTACTTCCGAATACATGCAAACACACACACATGTTGTATGTGTACACAGAATGTCCCATGATGGACAGGCAATCAGTGCTTAACATTCTGAAAAGATGTTTATAGTGTAAAAACAGAAATTTAATAATGGATTCATCGATAGTGACCATATCTTAATTTTTTCAGCCAGAGGTTTGTGTGTGCATGGGTTGTGTGTAATAAATGTATTGCGTTCTTCACAGGGCTGTCAGAAGCCTGTGGTTATGTTTTGAGTGTTACGTGTAGATGACATGGCTCCTGCTGTCATGTTTATGCAAGCATACAGTTATTCTGGCAGAATTATTACTGTATCAGGGGATGGGCATCTGGGTTTGACAACCCTCATACAGGTACTTGACACAACAGTGAAATAGACAGAAGTAATTTTATGTTTGTGGTTCTGTGCATCACTGATCTATATTAATAATTGTCCAATTAGATGTAACACAAAGCAGTCTATTTATTATTCTGCAAGTTCACTCAACGTATTTCGGGTGTCAACCACACCCATCGTCAGGAGTACACAAAACTGTAACTACAGCCTTCGGTACTGGTCATATTTTTTGTGCAGCTACCTCCCTCCAACGTGGCCAAACTAGCTTGGCATTTGACTGGTACCAGAGGCTGTAGTTACAGTTTTGTGTACACCTGGTAATGGGTGTTGTTGACATACGAAACATGTAGAGTGAGCGTGCAGAATAATAAATAGACTATTTTTTATTCTGCTTTGTGTTGCATCTTGTTGGACATTTATTAATATAGACAGCAGTAAATGGACAGCACAACGTAGAAACAAGAGGAATATTTACATCACGTTGGAATGTATCAGCATTTTGATAATTAGTTTTGCCTTAGGTGCCATCTGGTCTACCCAGAAATCTGGAGGCTGCTGTGCAGCGGTATGGCTCAGCTACGTACAAAGCACCTGTTGCAACTGTTCTGGATCCGAATGGAAAACTTACCATAACACTCACATACGGTACGTAACTCTTATGTTTCGACAGATGGCCTCTATTGATGGAATTATAAATCCTGTGTACATTATTACCACTGGTGAGACAGACAAGTCATGTGGTGATATTATAATAATAATAATAATTAAGTCCATCATTCCTTCTAGGAACATAGGTTTGTCTGTGAGTCCTTTCCACTTCTATCGGCTTCTAAGAACCTTAGTTCATTCCAGCTTCTACCCACTTCCTTAATTGTCGATCTTCTCCAGCTGTTTTTCGGTCTTCCTCTCTTCCTATTTCCTTGGGGGTTCCAAAGTAGGGCCGCCTTTGGTATCTCTCCATCCTCTTTTCTTAGTATGTGACCATTCCATCGAAATTTTCTTTTTCTTATTTCTAAATTTATATCTCCTTGTCCCGTTACTTTCCATAGGTCCTTATTGGAAATGAATGTGGTAATATATATATATATATAGAGGTAAAGTGATCCCGTTACAGGCCCGGTGTGGCCCAGAGGGTGGGTAGAGGTATAGCTCTACTCTTCCATGACTGCGGCACTAGAAGGGGGTGAGTGGTCGACAGCACGCCTCAGCCGCGCTTTACCCCCAGGAAAGACCCGGTACCCATTTTACAGGAGGCTGGGTGGGCCCTAGGGCCGGTCTGGATGGGTAGAAAATCTCGTCCCCACTGGGATTCGATCCCGGACCGTCCAGCATGTAGTCAGTCGCTATACCGACTGAGCTACCTGGCTCACATATATATATATACAGGGTGTCCCAGGAGGAATGTGCCAGACTTCGGGAGGGTGTTCCTTATGTTAAAGTATACAGATATAACCCAAAACACCTATGTCCAAAGTTGAACGGTTATGGAGATAATGGCCAGAGAAAAGTGTGGTCTTCATGCAGGTCCACACACTGTACCTGTCAGCTGACAATCTTATTCATTTCTGACCTTGAGTGTGGTGTCATATGATGGCAATTCAGCTTATGCTAGACACAGAACTGCATGCGTACTTCCTTCAGTGTGTAGTGCAGTTTACCGCAGCGTTGTGAATTGTTGGTAGGTTAGTTGTACGGAGTTGCTATAATGCCTTTTGTGTTTTCCCACGTGGAATATTGTGGCATGCATTTTGTTTATGGATTTTGTGATGGCAATGCACGTGCTGCTGTAGAAGAATACCAAAGGCGTTTTCCCAATCGCAGGATTCTGTCTCGAAGTGTATTTACGCGAATTCACCAGTCACTGCGTGATACTCGTTCTCTTCCAAGTGTTTCTGTGCAGTCTGAAAGGGAGGTTGTACAAACGATTAACACACAAGAGAACATTCTTCAGATGGTTCAGAGAAGTCCGCGACTGTTCACTCGTAGAATGGCTTCTCGCATCAGCGTATCACGTATGCAGGTGTGGCGAACTTTACATGAGGGAGATTTGTATCCTTACCATGATCAAAGGGTACAACATCTGGAACCAGGTGACAATGCGCAGCGTATGGATTTGTGCCACTGGATAAAAGCTCATCCCGAACTGTTAAGCGTCATTTTATTCAGTGATGAGGCGTCTTTTACCCAGGATGGTGTAAATAATGTACGAAATGTGCGTACATGGTCCCATGATAATCCGCATTAGACAAGTGTAAGCAACTTCCAAAGGAGATTTACAGTGAATGTATGGTGTAGTGTGCTTGGTAACAAGTTGATCAGATCTTTTGTCTTTGACAACAATTTAACGGGAAATGCGTATGAAGTCTTCCTGCGGAATGAGTTACCAGGTTTGTTGGAAGACATCCCATTAATGATACGGAGCCAAATGTACTTCCA
>Ga0136643_10008201_pt1 | contig 15234 bp, 10 predicted proteins | sample TergutLab28metaG_FD_96883 | JGI IMG/M metagenome (GOLD analysis project Ga0136643, IMG submission 96883) | Labiotermes labralis P1 segment gut microbial communities from Petit-Saut dam, French Guiana - Lab288 P1 (version 3) (version 3) | ecosystem: Host-associated > Arthropoda: Insects >... | reverse complement strand
TTGCGCTGACCACGTGACACCCCTCTATCCGCAAAAGTTGGCACTAACTTCGCCGACCGGCGGAGGCCGCTCTGTCGGTATAGTTCGCGTGCGGACTAAGGCCACGGAGTTTAGTTTAGTTTTTAGTCCAGTCAGGTTAGGCAAACATCTGTAGCATTTCAAAGTCTGAATGGTCTGAAACAGGGGGCTACATTTTTTTTACCTTTCCTTTCCAGCACTGTTAGAACTCTTTTTGGTCCAAATTATTGTTGTGAATTTCGACAGTCTGGTCCGAATTAATTTTCCAGAAAATCTCAATTTTTCAAAGTTCAAAAGCAGCCACTAGATAACAGGTGGTTAGAGAAAAACCAACATTAAACTCTGTAAAATAACATGCCAATTTGAGGTCGACATTCGAGCTGTTACAGCAGTACCTGCTGTCGAATTTAATTAGATATTGGACTGATAAGGATTAAAACAGCAGAGTTTAAGAAAATTAAGCATTATCGTAATTCAGCTTCTGATTTGTGCTGATGTTAATTTGTGAAGTAAAAACATAAATGAAACAAATGAATGAGCGTGTTTTGTTGGGTTTGGATCCCAACAGTGGGCTCAAGATTTTTCTTTTCTCCAGGACATCATAGTAACACTGGGGCCAATCTAGTCTCCTATTCAATGTGCACCAGGGTTCTTCCCTGGCTGGGGTGTGAAATTCACCACTCACCTTAATCTAGTGCCAAGATTAAGAATGAGTGGAGCTATACCTCTACTCCTTCTGTATACCTCCATGGCATGGACAGGGGCAACTTTACCTTTGTTATTATATTTATTCATCTGTTCAGGTGATTTTATGTAAGCTTGTTATCAGTATTGCCTTCTTACAGATACCATATATTGTTTAATATCATTCTAGACACTGTGCTCAGAATTTGAAGATGATAGTTGTTCTGCACTGTGTCAAGCTGTAACAAGACATGTTCAAGAGGCAGAGACAGCACAAGACTCAAATAATGGCAACTGGTGGAAAATTCATGAAGCATGCATGCTGGCACTTGGCTCGGCAAAAAGTGTAGTTGTGCGGAAATTGGAAGCTGGTGAAGTAGTCTTTGATTTGACTGGGTTCCTTCAGAATGTTGTTATTACAGATATGAATTCTTCAGGTTAGTGTTTTTGTAGCTGTGTTGCTTGTTACATGGGAAGTGTTTACATTAATTACCTGTATGACATCATAATTCCTATAGTATGGTAATGGTGGGCCATGTGGAAGTATGAGATACCCATCAGTGCAGATTCTGTTATTCGCACAAGCTGCATAAAGTACAGATACTAAATGATTATCAGGTACATCAAAGAGAGTAATGATTGAGTGGCATCCAGAAAATGTATATCACATGGTGGAGGAAAGACCTGAAGGTACTACAAGTTGCAGGCATAATGTGAACCCAAAAAGCTTCTAATAAAGAGATAAGGTAAAATATTGGATTACTTTTATACTCATGTTAGAGAATTGTGCCTAAGAATGTGTCTGGACAAATAATATAAAGATGAGTAATTGTTATGACCAAAGCTTAATCTTGTATTCCTGCTGCTGATCACAGCCTGTGATGTCTGAGCCATGGTAGATTTTAATACAGAGGTGTCCAAACTGTGGCCACTCAGTTGTGTTCTGTGACCTGCAGCCACATTTTAAAATTACATGTACTGTAAAATACACAACTGTTTTCGCAGTTGGGTGTACCACTTACTTTGAGCTATACTTTTGTGGTCTGCAAAGATGCATATAAAAAGGACATTGGACACCCCTGTTTTAGTGGCACCTCAGGCATCAGCTGCTGTCTGTTAAGCTGTTCAGTAATGTAGCTGTTGGTATCATGCCAAATATTAATTGTGTTTTCTCAGTTCTTAACCAGCAAGATTGTACAAGAATTTCTGTAATGAAAAGTGGTCTTAATTTGTGATCTTCATCTTGTTTCTCTTGCATAAGATTGAGAAATTCTGGATAGTAGTGTTAGCACATGTCAAATCTGTTATTAAAATGAATTATATAGATAAACAAGTAATTTTATCACTCCACAGTGTACTATCAGCACAAGCTTTTACTAACCACATGAGTCAATGTTATATTTTATGTTCATACATCATACCTGTCCTCCTCACCTGACCTTTTTTAATTAACATCTGTAGTTACTGATTGCTGGTTTTCAAGTGATTGGCTTCACTTTTTATAGGTCAGATGGAATACCCCTTCTTAGTTCTCAAAGTTCGATAAACTGTCCCCTTTCTGTCCGGCAATGTTTTAGCTAAACTCACACTTTTATAAAAATGGATTAATAGATATGATTCTGGCCTACGTTTCAACTGTGTCCTCCAACTTCTGCCCCTTGGCTGTGTATATATTCATCTTACAGATGTAACCCAATACTGCCTCACACATCTTTCTTACAAGAACTCCATGTTATGTTATTTTCCCTGGATTGCCTGTCGTAAATTTCTGGTGACAGTCCCTTGGGATCATGTCTTCATGAAGTGACAGTTCTTTGGGTTGTCAGCAGACCTGAATTTCTGTAGAAAATGTTCATACACGGGCCATATTTTGAATAGCCTCTTTGCATCTTGGATTTCCTGACTGGTTTTATTATCAGAGCTAACCAGTTCACTACTTTCTTCCTCTTACGGTACTTGTATCACTCTTGCTAGTAAAAACTAAGGGATAGATCACAATTGTTTGCATGGAGGAGTTGTGGGGAGGTCATTGTCACTTTCTAAAATTTCATTTTCACAGTAATCAAACATCAGAATATGCATTCACATATAACTCACTCAATATATCTTCTTCCACAACACTGCTATGATTTCTAATGAGGGAAGTGACGAAAGGAAATATAGAGGGTATCTGAATCTGTGGTTGCCTTGTTTCATTCGTACTGTTCTAGGAATGTGGGATCACATGGGTTCTGTGTGTTCTAACGTGAGACCCAAACTTTGTGCCTCAAGATTTTGATAACCTTGACAAAATAAGTAAGGCAGAACAGCTGAGAAATGCACGTATAGGTCATGTATAAAAACTTTGAAATACGTAAACCATTGACAACACATGGTGTAACAATCATATCTTTATATATGACCCAACTGCAAAGGGTTAATAATAACCAAAGTAACCACAGTAATGACTCTTTTTGGTTTATAAATGTACAGATATTTCTTTGCAAAGTTCAGAAAGAAAAAGTGCCAAGAATCCACATGTAAAGTGCTATGTTGTATGAATTCCCCCTTTGTAATTTTATGTAATCCATCATGATAACAGACTTCCACTGCATGTACATCCAGTTGTGTCTGATTTATATATGCTTGCCAAATGGTTTAATTTCTTAATGCTCTGTAACCCACGTAGTTGATGTTGCTGTGCTTAGTCATCTATAAATTCTTTACACATCCTTTTCTTTACAAAACATACATTTTGTCAAAGTTTTTGGAAGTAGAAATGTAGAAGTTGAATTCATATGGTGGCTACATGCAGTCACTATAGATGTTCCCCAACAGTTATTAGTGCAGATGTTTCATGTCTAGCAACTGTAACATTACTCTTAACAAATTTAATGTTGTCATTTCATATCGTAATGTCATTTTTCAGGTTCACCTTTCTTACTTGGTCGCTGTTTGTGGGTAGGAAGTCGATATGCACACTTTATGTCCACACCAATGATAGAACAATTCCTTGAAGCAACTGTGTCAGGTCTTCAGCCAAGTCAAGTGCCAAGTATAAGAATATCAGCTGTTCGGTAATTGAAACCTCTGTTAATTGAAGGGAATCTCTGAGAGAAAGGGGAGGGGGGAAGATTGCCATGATTTATATTACATTGGCTGAAATATGTTATTGATAGATATCAAACTGTGTTGGAGAACAAAGCTGGATAGCTGGATAAAATTACATGACAAAGAACTTCATATTTGAGCTGTATGGAACATGTGGCACACGTAAAATGTAAATTTCACCCCAGAACAGGCCATGAAGACCCAGAAAAGGAGTTGAGGTATGGCTGTACTCTTTCTTTAACCCTCATTGCTAGATGGGGGTGTGGTCATCACCATGACCCAGCCCCTGTACCCCAAGGGAAAGAGACCCATTACCCATTGTACAGGAGGCTGGGTGGGCCCCTGGGCTGGTCTGGATGGTTGCAGAAAATTTTGCCCCCACCAGAGTTTGATTCCCAGACAGTCCAGCTTGTAGCAAATTGCTATACTGATTACATTATACCAGCACACACATGTAACAAACATGCTGTAAATTTGAAAGACACACAGAATTTTGTTTGGAAAACCATATGAGAAGTTACTTATTCGAGACCTTGTCATAATTTGAAGAAAAATATTGAAAACAGTGTTATTAAGTTAATGTGTGAGGGGAATGCAGACTGTATTTAACTTCCTCTCACTTCTGGCTCTTGTGAGAACAGTGTATTTCACATTTTATTCCATAAAAGAAGGGATTAAAGTGACCATGTAAATAACTACCAACTCTTTCAAGAGACATCCTGCACCATAAAATTATTGCATTAATCTGTAAGCAGGTATTGGAGTCACATTCAGTAATGACACACATTTAATTTATTGAGCAATATAGCTCAGACGGATATGTTTCTGACTTTTGTTGAGAAGGTGCATCGTTCAAATTGTGGCCAGAACATCAAGTGTCAAGACAGATTTTTCATGAGTTTCACTAGTCGCTCAGGCAGTTTGTGGGATAATGTGTCAGAGTGGGCCATGACACTTCCACATCCTTTCCAGTTTATTATTCACAATTATCCTACCATTAGACATTAGTCAGAGCTTACAGATAGAATCTTTAAATAAGCCTTAACTAATACCTGAGTTACTTAAGCCAACTGTTGCCACTTGTTGAGTATCTTGGCATGCTGGTCTCACACGGAACTCACCTTAGCCAGTGTGGTGTACAGACAGCTGGAACATTGGTTGTCTGTCAGTGATTCTGAACCATTTTTAAAAAATTTGTAACATTCAAACATTGTTGATTGGCTTACTGCCCTCTTGTGAAATGCCACTTTAAAAGTAGTCATAAGTATCCTTTGCAATCATCCCCTTTCTGTAACATTTTCACACAAATATGCTGTTTTGTTAAGAATGTTTTTGAATATTGCAGATGCACACTTTCTTTAAATCAGATAATTTTCTTTCCAACAAAACAAATTAGGACGAAATAAACACTGCAACAGAATCTTGACAGTTACAAAACCATGCCCAATCATCACTTGGCCGTCACATGATTTTAAAGACAGGTTGCGCATGCAGCCTGACAAACGTAATATTTTTAACAAAATACTTTAGGCCTGAATGAAGAACTGCAACATTTGGGACAGTCTACCAAACCATGCCCAATCATCACAGTGCTGTCAGATTAATATAAAGAAGGTTGTTTGTGCAGTCTGGATATTTTGAATAGCCTCTGTATAACTCATGTTTTGTACCAGTACTGTTCTATTATATTTTGTTTTCTATATCATATGAAAGGAATGTATTCATACAAAATCATGTTCTCTTTGTGACACACTTATTAATTCATTAATTAACTAATCAATTAACATACAGATTCATTCCCTCTTGTAACTTGGTATTTCCGTGCAAGGTTTGAGATTGTTTTGGCTTTGAGAATTGAGACTACAGTTTCTGGAATATGACGTCATGTAATTTCTTAGAAAGATACCAACATTTGAGAGGAATCTGCTGCCTCCATCTTGAGAGCACTGTGCTATGCTGTAGATGGAGACAACAAGTATCTTAGAAATACTGATATCTGTCTGCCAAGCTTCACAGTGTTACATTCCTAAAGATCATAATCTTGAAATTTGTTTAAACAGTGAAAGAACTGAACACTTGTACCCATTCTCTCTCATATTAAAGCTCATTAGACCAGTAATTTGAATGTGTGTTCTTTTCAGAGCTGTCCGGGGCTTTTGTGAACATTTGAAGAATTCCAACAACACACAGATGCTTGTGTCACTTCTTCCATCTATAATGGACAATCTTCTGGCAATGGCTACTCACTATTCATGTGAGGTCCTCAGTCTTGTGTTGGAAACACTAGCACTTGTTTTGTCGGTAAGTTGTTAATGTACCTACCCTCTCCTGCCCGTCCCCCCCCCCTTTTTTTTTAAGTTACCAGTGTAATGAATTTGAATTCAGTTAAAATTAAGTTCATGACAGGATATGCTAATCACTCATTATATCTTGCAAAAAAATATATAACCCTTTGAAGACTGATGTTCGTCTAAACTATATGTAACAAGGCAGGCCATGTATGTATAATGTACCACTGATTTGCTTTCATGCAACCAGTGTTGCAGTTGAAAAGCAATAATATTCTAAGTATGTGTTTGTAACCATAGGTATCCAGCATGCAATGTGCATGTGCCATATTGTCATCTGTGGCCTGTCTGGCTGTATAATATTTTGCCACGTTATCTCATAAGGGGCATGATTTAAAAAAAAAAAGTTATTGAACATAAAATGTGTGTTGTGAGTTTCTCTACAACTTTTGTCAGAAACATTCCTCATTCTAAGAAGACTTGAGTGAGATATGATCAAAAATGTACATTTGTCTATATGTAAAGTACACGTTATTCTTGTCATATTTTAATGAAACTTGAATTTTCTCAACAGGTATTCTAAAAATGCTCAAATATCAAATTTAATGAAAATACGTCCAATGGGAACTGATTGTTCCATTTGGATGGACGGACAGATATGATGAAGCTACTAGTCTCTTTTCCTGATTTTGTGAACGCACCTCAAAACTTATGTCACACTTTGCAGACGAACACAATCAAGCTCCCTTACAAGACCAACTGATTAAGGCTGTCATAGATTGATCAATTTTTATGTCTTGTTGGTACAATATTCATGTTTTTAAGATCTTTTCAGTACCTTAATTTAACTTGCAAAATTCTGTTTTACTGGAAATGTTTTATAAGTTGAAAGGTCAATTCATGTCTTATAAAATAACCTTGTTGGTGTTTAAGCAGCAGAGAGTTTAACTCATCGAGTAGTAATGGTGAATTTCATGTTAAGTTCATAAGTGGTATAAACAGTACAGTATGAAGTACTTCCTGGATAAGACAGTAAAGAAATTCAAAGTTCTCCATATTGCATTGCCATAATTACAAGATTACTCTATTTTAATGTAATAAATATTGTAAAAGTGAAGTGCTATTGTAGTAGTATTAACTCATTACAGCTGCTATGTCAGATGCTGGTGAGCCAGACTATAAGGATTTTGTGAAATTTGGTTTTACAGAAATCTTGTTTTCAGGTAGTTGGATGTAAATGGTTCTTTCAAAGACTGTCAGATGTCTTATGTTAGATGTCTTAGGAAATCTCTGAATGGTGTTATAGCTGAAGTTGGACATAATAATACAAAAAATTATTTGCTAGAAAATAATTATTTGAAGAAATATGGGTGTTTGAGGTCAGAGCACATGCAATTTGAGTTTGACCATGTGACACACATGGTGACCTTTTTCTCATGGAACATTATTGTTGTGCTTTAAAGTACAGTCATGACTTCTCTGTTTTTTCTTGTACCAATTGTTGTTAATATTTTTTTTTTACAAGATCGATAGAAACTTCACAGCATCTTGTGAGTCCAGGGTCACTTCTCTTGCAATAGCAGTCTTCCTGAAATATAATTCTGGTGAGTTTGTGTTTTCTTTATACTACATGTTTGGCATTTTGCTTAGAGTAAGTGCTAGTGGCACCAATATTGTGACTGTAAATTTTCTATTTATATTATAATCCCTTTTTTCAGTAAGGTGTAACTGTTACTAGGAAGTTTTACAGTAGGGAATAACTTTATTGTCTTAACCTATTGCAACTATCTTCATGGTTTTCCTTCGCTTGCTGTTATCACTGGTTGGTGTACTGATCCATGCTTTATATGCCTGTTCTTGGATCTTATCATACTTCTACATTCATTACCCAACCAGTTATTTCTTTTAGGTCTCCTCCTTGTATCCTAATATTTCTGTTGGTGCATTCATAACAGTATATTTAAGAGTTTTCCAAATTTTATCAGCAGTATCCTTGTCACTAGTCTTTTCCTCCATAACCATCTTGTACATTTCTTTGACAGCTGTGGCTTCAAATTTCTGGGCTTTTATTTTTAGTGTTTTGAGCCTACACTAATTTTTCCAAGCCAGTATTCTGCATCTTATATACCATTTTGACTGAAAAGTGGTCTGAGTTTCCACTGGCACCCTGGAGGGCTCTAACATCCACAGTGCTAGTAGCAGTCCTCTAGTCTGTGAGATCATGATCTATGTGATCACAGGTCTTTTCATCACAGGATCTTCAAGTGCCTTTACTTATACTTATTCTGATGTGGGAAATGAATGGAACTGATTGTCATATTTCTGCTCATTGCAAAGCATGTGGCTCTTAGACCATCGTTATTAGATATTAAATGTAGGCTTTCCTTACCAATAATGTCTCTACTTATCTCTTCTCTACCTAGTTTAGCATTGAGGTCTCCATTTATTGTTTTAATTTTGTTGGAAGGGACACTATCATAAGGTCTTTCCAATTGACTGTGGAATTCCTCTTTCTCTGTTTCTTCACCATCCTTTGTGGGGGGCATATACATTAATGATGGATTTGGTCTTTATTCTAAGTGTACACATCCCCTTACTGATACATGTAAATGCCATTATATTCCTATTCATTTCTTTAATTACTGTAAATACTACTCCACACTGTCTTTTTCCATTCTGCTTCTCACTTTGAAGGATGGTGTGTGTGTTTTAGTATCCCGTATATTATTTCCACACACATTGTTTCTTGTATAGCTATGATGTGTAGCTGCTAAGAATCAAGTTGTGTAAAAGTTATCAGATTGTAGGCTTAATAAAGGGTCCTCACATTCCTTTCCCTTATTTATCATTAATAGTATCCATCCTTCCAACTCTTGCTGGGTTTCATAATAATAATTTTTTTGGTTGTGGAGTTATTAGCCGCATGATCAACCCCCAGCAGTCCCAGAGGGCCAATGGGTTGCTTCTTCGTCTGGCATTTCCCCACCAACCTGCCCAGCAAGTGAGGCCTTACCAGTAGCTAGCTACCACCAGTGTAGCTTGGATCCCCATTGATATAGGATCCATATATTAATACTCTAGCCCTAATATACTAGGAGTACTTGCTGTATGATGAAGTTTAATTTGAAGAATATGTTTGTATTATCCATCCATATTCATCTGAGATATTTTTTATGTTCATTATTAGTGAATGCTCTTGAGATATACTGCATGTTATATGTTAATCAAGTGAAGTCTCCACTCACAATTACAAGTTTTTACATTTCTACCTCAGATCAGTTTCAGTGGGCCAGTGCACTTATCTTAAGGTTACACTGCTTCATTTGAGTGCTAAAGTCCTGTCAGATGGGAACTTCATATCGTGCTTTGATATTAAATTTGAAATTCACTTAATAGTCACCAATTTCATTTGAATACTAATGGCTGTAGCTCATAGTATATGGTCCTGGCAGAAGAATGTTTTGATTGGCATTAAGTTGTGTGGGAAGACGAGGCAGTGAAAGAAAGTAGACAAACTTTTCCATCAGATTAGAGTCCATAGTCAAACTGCAGTGTGTAAGGAGATAATTATTTCAGAATTTGTTTCTTATAAATGATGTTCCTGGAACTATATTTCTTTGTCTCCACACTGTAATGTGATAAAAACAAGCAGGTAGTCATGTCTCCTATAGCATAAGTTACAGGTATTTATTTATGTACAAACTTCATTTCACTTAAGTTTTTACTTGCTGTTATGAACTTTTAATTTCTTATTTTCAAAACATTACAGATCCATTTATCATCGCTCTTGTACAGGATGTGTTCAAGGAGCTGTCTCAGAATCCTGAATGTTTATCTCCACTACAACAGCGCTTAGTACCAACACTTGTTAGTGTTCTAAATGCTCCTGCAGATAAAATTCCATCAGGTATTTTGAAGGAAGTTAATGACCTAGATTCACTTTGGGAAATATTGTTTATATGCTTCACTAGAGGCTGCAAGAATTGCATGTAGTCAGTAACTGAATGTTAACTTAACACAGTTACCATTAAGATTGTTTTGTCTTTACTAAGTACTGGCTGTGCCACAATTAATGATGACAGCTGATGAGAATATCCCCATGGGGTGGTATGCGTGTGAGGCTGGGTGCAGGGGGACTGCTGGCTATGGAGGGGACTAATGGACTGCTATCGTTTCAAGCAACAGGCTGTTCTACTACAAACAGACTGAAAACATCAGAAATTTTGAGTAGTGAGCAAGTGAACTGTGTATTGTATTGTTTTTTGAGTTTGTGATCATATTCTAGCCCAAAGTGCATATGATCTCAAGGTGTCAAGTACACATAGACATAAGAAGTATATTGGTATTTGTACATTCAGTAGTCTTGGAACGAATGCTTTCAGGACTTGCCATCTACCATGAAATCTTACGCATGCGTGTCCACCCACATTCCTGGCAGGGATCTTCTCCTGAGCTGAGAGCAATACCTGTTATGCATTTTTTCAGATTTTCTTGCTTATCTCCCAATCATGATATTAATGTGTGGGAAAGTACAATGATGGTGTCATCTCTGAGCTATGTCTTAGGGCTGCTTGTAGGAAGTACTGCATAATCTGTTCAGGAAATCTATGAGTACCTTGATTTTTTTCAATACTTTGAAAATACCCAACCTTCCAGGAGCACATATTTCATAAGTACAATACACAGCTGTGAAAAGGTTAACCCTTTCCAGTTGAACATGTTTTAGTTCCACAGTGATTTTTGAACTTACTTGCCACTTGTCTTGGAGTTTTCGTGAACAACCATCATTTATTATGTTGATAGGCAGCATCTTGAAACAAACAAATTGTGAGTCAGGATGTTCTTAACAGCAGTTTTCAAAAAATAAGGATAAGACTACCATACAACAGCATAAAAGTGTTTGGACTGTTGTGAGTTGACTAGTTTCTGAACACTTAGCATGACTCAGCCTGGACACCTACAAGAAACATTGATTTTCCACTTACATTTGTAATTTTATATGAATTCTGTGATTGTATTTAATTTTTTTATTATGTCTAGGTTTTTGGTTATATCCCAAGCAAGTGTAGCTTGCTGTTGTCACATGAATTTCAGTTCTGGTGCCAGCTCTAGTCTTTCATACAAGAACATGTGACTCCAATGAAAGTGTGTTCATATGATAATCAGTTTGAAATGGTCATACCACACATTCATCTTTCTCATCTGGTCATAATGTATATGTTCTCCCCCCCCCTCCCCCCAACTTGACCAATTAGTGCTGGCCCAACGCGCTACTTCTGACCCTCTGCCAGCATTGCGTCATACACCACATGTCAGGAATATTTAACAGTTGATGATGGTAGCTAGACACATGATCGCAGTGATAATAACCTTTAGACAGTCTAATAAAAACTCACTACAGCATCGGGCCAGCACTTAACGGTCAAGTAGGAAAAAAAACACCCTCTATAAATGAGGTGAACTGTTGCAGGTTTGCATGCTGTGGCATTAGATGTCCTCCAGACACTTGTTCGCTATTCAGAACCTCCACTGAGTGACACACTCATGAATACAGCTTTCCCAGCTGCCCTTCAATGTATCTTGAGAACAGATGACAACTCAACAATGCAGGTATATGTAGTTTAAAATTTTTTATTAACAATCCAGATTTATTTATACCAGCTACTTTACCCATAATTAAACAAGTGTGTGTGTGTGTGTGTGTGTGTGATAGAGAGAGAGAGAGCAAGGACAAATAGCTGTTGGGGAAAACTACAACAAACTGAAATATGGAACCCCACAGTAGATCATCATGCATGCAGCTCATAAGAACCCTGGAAGATATCTCCAGTAGTGTAGTTCAGGGATGTCAGATTTAAGAAACTCTATGGCTGTTTTATGCCAGGAAAAAAATTTTTTTTTTCAATAGAAATTTTCTGTTGAAACTTCATCCAGTGGATTATGCATGCTTTCAGACTGGAGGAGAATGTTTACGTACGTACATCTCCATCGCTCCTGAACAAGTTTTCAACCATCAGGATAGTGAGGGACACACAGGCTTGTGGTATAGTCTTCAAGTAGCAGCTCTTCTGTTGAATCCTTCATCTTCAGAGTACACTGCAACATTTGTTGGTCGTCTGATAATTACACTGATAACAAAAGCAGGAAATATCTTGGGTGAAAATTTGGACTTACTTCTGAAGGCCGTACTGAGTAAAATGCAAAGAGCAGAAACTTTAAGTGTAATACAGGTAAGTACAAAATGTATTGCATGAACTTTCTCATGTGTGATATTTATATGGGATACAGGTGTTAGATGTGTAATACTTACTTTATTTTATAACTAGCCATATGACTGCATGTGTTGGGTTGCCATACTATTGACACATTACTCTGTGGCCTCTTTCACAGTCTGCTGTAGCATAAGTCCAATTCCTTACCAATAAATAACAGCACTTAATTCCATGTTACCATTTTGCATTTTAATAAAATGTTCCTAATGCTTCCTTATATATGACATTTGTATTACAATGACCAATTTATCTCGCATACTTGAGCAAGTAACATACAGCTGTCCATGTGCAAGGCATTGATGTTATAGATCAAGTCTGCCATTTTTAAATGATTGCTCTTGAGATATTGATACCCATTGCCAAACTGAGTGTAAATACAAACTTAATTCTTCTTAATGTGCATAGATTGACTTATTATAGTATTCTTGGAATAAGTACATTCTCTCCTGTCACAAGGCCAGTAACTGTGACAAAATTGTAAAGTCACTTCACCACCAGTCTTGTAGCATCACACAGCATCAGGTTCAGGTTTCTTGACCTTGTTATTAATGCACCAGTTTAAAATTTTGATGTATGTTGTGGCAAGTCTACAGTTCAATGTAATAATGTTACTGCATCACACAAGAGTTTTACTTTGCATTCTTTGCACCCTGACATCCTGAAAGCTCCTAGCTGCCATACAGATCTTTGACAGAGACGTTAATGATAATATACTACAAGTGTGGGTACTGTGGTTTCATGAATTACCACTGTTGTTATTGGTTTCTACTGAATTTTGTATTTAATGCATTTTGGAAGTGACACTACCATCAGAAACATAGAATTTTTAAAATTATCTTTAGGGTTCAGGGTATATCAGAAAGGAACTTTAACATGTAGACTAAGAGTACTATGAAATATTGATTTACCTTTGGATTCCTTTGTAAGTGCCAGTTTATTTTATGTTCTATTTATATGTATGGTTTCAGGTATTGTATGATATGGTATAATATATCTAAACATAATCACCATTGCCTTTCGTTACCTGCTTAAAGTGATAAAATACACCAGAGAAGAATATTGATCTGATCAAATTTGTGAACTTCTGATATTCATTGTATATGGCCTTCACTGTACCTTAAGTACTAACTGATTTGCTGCATGCAGGTGCCAAATCTAATAATATTGTGCATTTCACACTTGACATGTGCATGCACCTGAGTTGCAGCACAACAGAAAAAGGAAAAACTTCTCGTTTTGTAAAACATATTACCATAAAACATTTTTCATGTTTATTTTATGAATTTGCATCTCAGTGACTGATACTGTCCTTGCAGAGTCTTGTTATGGTGTATGCTCACCTGATACACACTCAACTTGATGCTGTTCTTAACTTCTTGTCCACTGTTCCTGGTCCCACTGGTCAGTCAGCACTTCAGTTTGTCCTCACTGAGTGGTGTTCACGCCAGCACCTCTTCTATGGGGCATACGAGCAGAAAGTCAGGTACAGAAAATTGGGTGTATGTTTTATATTTGGGCTATACAGTGTGTGCAGAATTATAGCTGACTAGTGAGCATTGCTCCTTATTTATATATAAGCTGGGCTGAGATCTGAATCCAGACAGCTGCTGTCATCATTGAGAAGGCTTATACAATAAAACCTCATTAATTCAGAGTGCTCAGGTTTGAAAAATTGGCTTTTAATCATGCAGTGTTGGCTTAACAGATTTTTTCAGTGCACACTTACCTATTACATGCTGGGTGGCATTCAGGTGTTATGTCGTGTATCTCATATTTCATCCCCCTGGATGGCCTAGAAAATGAATGGTGCTGAAAGGATGCTGTGGTACTTTCAAACATGCAGAAGATATGCTTTCTCAGCCTAATTTTCACAAGTGTATGCAGCATATGCAATGGTTACTGTTTCCATAAACTGCTGTAACATGCATTCGTAGTTTCTGCCTAGTACATTAACATGCTTTTCAGATTGACTGACATGTACTGACTATCCAGCAGTATAATAGATCAAAGGTATCAGCTTATTATCTGTTTTAATACCCAGGGAGCTGTAGTGTAGCATCAAATTTATAATGAACCAGCTTCAAAAAAAAATCCTGTATATAGGGCTGGAGAATGTAACATGCTTTAACCTTTACGCAACGGGATTTAAATGGCTACAGTCAACCTTCGCGTACGACATTATTTTCGCTAGGTTTACAAAAAACTTTATTATTCCAGGAACCAAAAAAGATTTAATAATGGATTAAATGGCATTTTTTGGGAAATAAGACAGAGCCATATCTGCTGTGTTCAAGAAATCAGAAATAATTTTAGTTAATGAATAGACAAAAAAAATTGTATGGAATATGCAAAAATTTCAGTTTCCTTTACTTACATATTGGCTTGATTCCACAGTTTTTCTTAAGGAGGTCGCACGTGATGTTGTTAGAACTGTGCCTTTGTGTGGTAATCTTCAAAACAGGTATTCTTAAGGCACAGTCCCACTTCACACATACGGCACTTCCAGAACACTTTTTTTGTCACACCTCTAGCCTTACAGACACGACACCTCAACTTCGTCTCAGACGGGGTAGGCCAATGTTTGCTGCCACAGACTTCAAGCCTAGCGACACGCTTTTCAACTTTAGGTGGTCTACCTAATGGCCTTGGTACTCTCCGTTCTGGTCCAGCATGTGCTAGCATATTCCTCACGAGGGTAAATCGAAAATCTCTATGTGAAATCTTCTTACCCCCACAAGAGGAATGAAGGATGTAGCTACTGAGAATGGTCAGGTCTAACAGATGAAAGAACAATTTTTTCGTCCACTTGAATGTGCGCCGGCTGGTGGAGTAACTGTTGGCCATTCTGTCACCCTTATCCACATAGCCCATATGATGGTTAT
>Ga0136643_10008200_pt1 | contig 15234 bp, 10 predicted proteins | sample TergutLab28metaG_FD_96883 | JGI IMG/M metagenome (GOLD analysis project Ga0136643, IMG submission 96883) | Labiotermes labralis P1 segment gut microbial communities from Petit-Saut dam, French Guiana - Lab288 P1 (version 3) (version 3) | ecosystem: Host-associated > Arthropoda: Insects >... | reverse complement strand
GAGTATATACCGTGTTTAAAATATTCAGTACCTATATTTGTTGAATAAATATATAAGATGCAACTTTAGAGGTTAGCGGTGCGGTACGACCACTATAATTGACATTAGGCGTCAAAAGGTTAATCGGCTACAGTGAGGTTCACCACGACTTCCCTCACTTGCAACGGAAATGCATGTGTGTAGTTAACAAAAAAGGTAGGCCCAATTATACCAGTCACAGAAGCCTTCAGCCAAAACACCCCCCCCCCCCCCGAATCGCTGTGGCTTTCAGTCAAGAAAATCGTATATTTTTTGGGCGCAATCCTCAGACATCCATCAAACACTTTCTTCCCACAATGAATAACGTCCAATAGACACATCAATATAGGATGATATTCTGTTGAGCTGTTTCATATGTAAGCATTAGCATCATGCCATTACGCGTTCCCACTAAACAAAGATTAAGGAAACGCAGGAAGTGTAAGTCGAATAGTTTAAATTAGACACTGTCAATTGCACGACAAAAAAAATCATGAATTAATAACAGCCAAGAAATCTAAATACTTGCCGAAGATCAACTGACCGAGCATAAGTAAATCCAGGGGACCAGAACATGGTTACAAATAACAATAATGGCTACTCGAAAGTACGATTTTGTTATGCCATTGTGTACATGGATGATACCGTCGAACTAAAATATTGTAAAATCTTTTCTTCTAAACGTATGTTCTTGGAAACGCGCAGACGACAAACCTAGTCTCTGTAATACAGTTCGTCCCGATATTCCAAAAGTGCAGCAGAATGAAACGGGGCAAGGGCGACACGTGTGAAAGCTGAGCGAACAAGACAGGCGAATTCGACTTGTAGAAAGGCGACCGTGAAAGGCAGCCGGAGTCTATTTACACTCGTGGACATACGTCCTGAACCACAAGCTTATCTACAAACTATTAATATTGGTCCAGTTTTGAGGGGAGATGATACATCGTGACAAACTTTGGCAGTTGCGAGTACGCCTCAATTAAGCCATTTCGAATTACTAATTCTTGGATTACGTACAGACGGTCTTCCAAGTGTAAAGGTGAAACAGTCAACATTATAGCAAATAAAATGAAAAGTATACGGCCTATTAGAATAAATCGTACCGTATAAAATTAAGTGCAGAAAGCAAGTACAGAAAAAGACACGAAAAACATCAGGGCACCCGGGGTCTGAACCCGAAACCTCCCGTACTTAAAGCAGGCGTGTTTACCACTCAACCACGAGGTTCGGGTACATATAAAGTGCAGCCAAGCGTTCTGGAGAACAGAAGCCATATGCACTGAAGAGATCTTCCTCAAACCCAACAGAAAAGTGGCAGACGCTCCTTGCTGCGATTACAATAGCGCTAATGTACGCTATGATCCGGAAGGCCGTGTGTACGGTTGTCCATTGTGCAGACAGACAGGGCCATTTGTAAAACAGGACTTCGAAAGTAACGATGCAGATACTTTGTGTCAGTCAGACCTAACCCACTAAAAACGGTTAAGTAGGCTCAGCTGTATCGGTGTAAATCAAGGCTAACTGGACGGAGAACAAGCCTTGCGCAATGGCACCAATTATGTGTGTTCTGGTAATCCAGTTTTATTGATCTAGATTTTCGTGAAAAAGCACGTTATACGAAAATGCATGGAACGATGTAAATATTTAAAGTATCAACGTCACTACCTTTCACTTGATAATTCTCTTCGGTTAGGTGAATATTTAGAGCGATGACGTGTACCCAGACTTCCATACAAAAAGGCAGCCCACACTGCCCAGGATCACCAAGAAAGGGAATTAAGGGCAGACAATATTGATTTCAAACCATATATACTGAGACAAGGTGAAGCTGTGTTGGCCTGCAGGACCAGAACGGAAACAGCGCCAGGTAACTATATGATACGGAAGGGAAGACAAAACTGGTCCCCATATCACACGAAATAACCGACAGCAGCAGCGAAATACGTACAAGAACTGGATCAATGTTATGATGATTTATGTGCCTATGTTGCGTATTTAATCCTTTCCGCTATCTTACGAAATTCAATACGCCGGGGGGGGGGGAGACCACTAAATCTTCGCGAAAAAACAAATTTTGGAGTCATTGACCTGTTAGATTACTCATTTGACTAAATACTAATAAATGTTCCAAGCAAAAAGGTCATATAATCATACGGATGAGACATTTCACATTACGTACCCTAGTTTCACACGATGAGCTAGTTTGTGAAATCTGCCAACATCCTATTTCATCTTACGTATTTATATCGTTCTTTTTTTTTTAAAGAAACATCTAAGGAAAATTACGGATAATGTTTCACGACTTCTTCTCAAACTAACATCACATTTTACAATTTTCTAACGCACCCAGCAATGAAATACAAGAAAAACACAACTGAGTTTAATTTTGAAATGAAGCTACCGAGATAGGCGAAGGCATAACCTGGTTCCCGTCGCGACATGAACGTTTGGCGATGTACCTTGAATTTTACGAGAGAGCACCGGCAAAGTTCACGTGTATCAGAGGCAACAACACTACCGCGTTCCTTAATGTTGGTATAGTATACGCAGTGTACAGGCCGTGCTGTGGATATGACACCGATCTCTACGTACCATCGCACAGATACGGTCTGAATCCACCGAAGAAGAGAATCCCGGAATACCGTGCTCGACTGCTTCCCTACCACATCCGAGTTGGACTGACTTTTAAACAACTTATCTATATGAATATGAAGAGAAAGGTAAAGGCAAAATGAGGAGGAGCCGTCTCTGGGCATGTCACGAAAGCGTATGGGGGGAGCAGAAGTATAACTCCACTTATTCTTAACATCGATGTTAGATGGGGCGAGTGGTCATTACCCGCCCCGGTCACTTTATTACCGGTACCCAGTGCCGAGAAGATGGGTGCGCCCCAGAGCCAGTTTGGACACTTACGAGAACAGAAAGGTCTCTTGCCGCTGCCAGGAATCGAAGCACAATTCCCAGGATGTCCAGCCCGTGGCCTAGTCACTACACCGACTAGTTATCCCGGCCGTAACATAAGTCCGTGGGAGTGGGGATATTACGGTAAGTTTAAGCAGAAAAATTTAATGTCTTCGAAAACAAATCCAAAGCTGTTGATTACATGTAACTAATTTAGGGCAGTGGTCATGCAATCCACACGATGAACAAGTTTTTTCAAATATTAAATTCATATATAATTCAATCAACACAACAATAATATTAAAATATCATCTATATTTATAGCGACATGTTTCGACTCGAAGGAGTCATCATCAGGCTATACTTAAAACTACATATGTGTACAAGGTAACTGTGCACATTTTGGGATCCCTGTAAGCCTTTTTGGGATCCCAAAATGTGCACAGTTACCTTGTACACATACGTAGTTCTAAATATAGCCTGATGATGACTCCTTCGAGTCGAAACATCGACATGTTTCGACTCGGAGTCATCATAAACATAGTTGATATTTTAATATTATTGTTGTGTTGACTGAATTACATATCAATTAAATATCTAAGAATAAAACACAACGGGATGACTACATTCAAAAAGTTTTCTCAAATTTAATCAACCCTAAACCAGCTGCTGTTCGGTCCCCTGTCACACTTCGGTTAGAGAAAATCAGTACAATGCACATACGCCATGTATTTATCAATATACTCTTGAATGCAGCAGTATACAATAAAGTGACTGACAACGGAATGGTCCACTAGGGATCGATTCTCGGCAGAGGGATAAAAGTTCATTTTCACAACCGCACCCGAACCTGTTCTGGGGTTGTCCAATCCTCCCACCCAGTGGGTAGACTGAGTTTGAAATGTGATGGCACACGCGCAGAAACCAGATTTCGTCTCTCGGCGAAACGGACGAGTCCATTTAAACAGGCGGGGGCGTCATTTCAGTCAACTACTGGCACCCGAGGAGTGCGCATCAGCGGCAGTATACGCCATGTTACGATGTAGTGTGAAGAGTACTGGCTACCCACTCCATTCGCCAGTTTCCCCTTCACTTCCCCTCTCGTGCGTCACCGTGTTAAATCACACCAATTGGACTCTACGATGTGTTATTTTCCCGGCGAAAAGGCGAGCGGCTCCTGAAGCTAACGATGTGCTTTCAAATTTGAGGCGTAGAGCTTTACCTGCAGTTAAGCATGTCTTCACAGTGCGTGCATGGGTGTAAATCCAGCTTGTCACAGGTCACGTATTTTTTACAGCATATCTGTCTAATTAGCATTGTTTACTCAACCTTACTTGTGGGCTTATGAAGATAATTGTTTCTGCGTACACCGTTTATTTACCAACTAAATGCACATTCTTAAATTAGTACAAAATATTCAATGAGCTTCCCCAACATGTTTCGGTGCACCTGTGCCTTCTTCAGGGACAACACAGTGCCAGTTCTTTTAAGAACATATTTCCAATTGTCATTACGTTCTCAAAACATGTTGGAGAGGCTCATTTAACGTTTTGGACTACTTTAAAAACGTGCATTTAGTTGGTAAATAAATGGTGTATGCTGATAAGAGGGGGGCACGCGGTGGCGCAGTTGTTTGAGGCACTGCGCTACAAGCCGGAAGGTCGCGGGTTCGATTCCCGATAGTGTCATTGGAATTTTTCATTGACAATCCTTCCGGCCGCACTATGACCCTGGGGTCGACTCAGCCTCTAACAGAAATGAGTACCAGGAATATTTCCTGGGGGGTAAAAGCGGCCGGTGCGTAGGGCTGACAACATTATCACCTTCAGATGCCGAATGTTTTGAAATCTAGGAGTCTCATCCTCCTGGAACCCTCGGGGCCTGTCCAGGCCTGTAATGAGATTCCTTTACTTTTACCTTTACGCTAAGAGAAATGAACGGAATGGACAACTTTAAAATGACTGTTCCTCTTCAATTTAACTATACTTTCCAATATTTTCATGTTACATTAACCCACTCTGATAATGAAATAATTTTTCATTAACATAAACGGTGTTGAGCGTAGATCTTTCCGAACCTTGTTACATGTATACCCTGCATTCCTGAGCATGACCTCACGTCAGCGTGCATGCGTGTGTGTGTGTCCGCTAGTAACTGCTGGAGGAATGTACCCCACGTGTAACGAAAATCAAGAGCTTAAAATTTCCTAGGTCAAAAAGTAAGTAATGTAACAATACCGCTAGTGTCATAATCCCAATTATTCAAAATTACCTTTAATTTTCCCGCACGTGACTTTCCTCTACCTTCCATTAATTACAATTACTTATGCCCGACATATATTACACAAAGACAAATACGTCACTGTCACGTGCAAGCGCAGCGTAATGTTAATTCTTTTTCCGACAGATGTATGATCCATGGACAAACAAAGGATGAAACGTTGTTTATATGAAACATCCCCCTTGGTGTAGCAATACAATATCTATAAATACAATCACACCCAACTCACCTGCAAATAGTTTTATTTATATGGCAACTAGTTTCGACCATGAACTCGGGCTAATCACAAGGCCATAACAGAAGAACTTGAAACAGACACTAACTAAAAGAATGAGTTGGAGACCTGCAGCCTTTACATAAAAAAACACATTAAAAACGTACGCAAAATGTACAAGTAAAAACAGTTTAAAAAAGGGGCATAGGGATTATTTTTAAAAAAAATTGTAACCATGTTTATTTAAAACTGTTTTTAAAAAACTGATTTCAAAATTTCTATGGGACGATGGCGATGTATTATTTCGCCATCTGTGATATTTCGTACTCGAATGGTGAGCGCCACCGGTAATTTATATAAAGTCCCGATGTGTTGTAATATGTAGGATGCAATTATCATTTATGGTAGAGTTACGTACTGAAGACAAAATCCTTGTAGATTGTGATACATTTTAACGACGTCCCAGAGTATCAGATCGGATTGACTGTAGTGTGGAACGTAAATGATGTCTGAGTCTGTGGAAATGAAGCGTGTTCTGTTACTAGTTATTTACAGATGACCAGAGTTTAGGGTCGAAACTAACTGCCATATAAATAAAACTATTTACAAGTGAGTTGGGTGTGATTGAGGATATTTATAGATACTGAAGGAAGAAATGCTTGCCATACACGCCCTTCTAAAGTGGGCATGCGGTCGTCGTGGTAACGACAAAAGTCCTCCTCCCCCCTTTACACATCATGTATTCGCTTGAACACTCATTTAAACTGTGCAGTTATAGCTGTTGCTTCTCCGTCTTTCAATGTGACTGCAGACACACAATTTTCTGGCATCTTTAATACGATGTGCAGAATCCAGATCTTCAACCACAAATCGCATTCGTCTCGGCATGGACTCAATTACAGACCGAAAATAACGGCGAGAAGAAAGCTAACCTGACCAAATGTGCACAACGAGCGGACATAATTTGTCATCAGCATCGTTAAAACCGACAGTCACGTTTTAAAGACAGACATAATACAAGGAAGCAAAATGGGCTTGAGACAATACACTGAGGGTCGAATGGAATAGTGAAGGGTTCTTTGGTGATGTATTTAACTACTGCAGTTGAGTAGCAATGTGGGCCGGATAGCTCAGTCGGTATAGCGACTGACTACGGGCCCGACGGTCCGGTATCGAATCCCGGTGGGGACGAGATTTTCCGCCCGTCCAGACCGACCCTGGTGCCCACCCAGACTCCTGCAAAATGGGTACCCGGTCTTTCCCGGGGGTAAAGTGCGGCCGGGGCGTGCTGCTGACCACTCACCCCATTCTAGTGCCGCGGTCATGGAAGAGTAGAGCTATACCTCTACCCACCCTCTGTGCCACACCTGGCCTGTAACGGCAAAATTATACCTTTACCTTTTAGTTGAGTAGCAATGAAGACATTATATTGGTGTTATTATGAAACGCGGCCTGGTACGATCGTGGGGCAGTTAAAGTATGGTTAATATATTTGGGATTTAATTAATATCAGTGCATCGAGTGTTTTAAATCTTGCTCCAAATTAGTTAGGTTTTCCTGCAGTACGATGGTCCGAAAACGTCAGGATACAGTTGTAAATCGACCAGGAGAACTTTGAGAGAGCCAACCGAACCCGGTACACACAGTATGCCATACGGCACAACGAACTGAGTCGATTTGAATGAAATATAGATATGATATGAAGCAACATTCTGCACTGACAAAGCGTAGCGGTAGCAGTAGGACCTACTTTCCTTCACACTGCCAAAACTCGACGGCCGTTACGCTGAAAGAAAATGAAAGCAACAGCAGTAAATATCATATTTCTACACCGTACAGAAAGTCTCGCTACTGCAGCGAAAGAGACAAACATACTTTCAAGTCAAACGGCTGTTGCACAACAAAAACTCGCCACATACACATAAACAATTATAATAGACTGCAATATCATCGAAAATTAAACAAAGCGGATTTAACTACGGCGTAATGCGAACCGAACTTCTGACAGCACGATTAGTAATCCTGACTTTTATCAGCTTGCGCACTCCAACGCAATCCGCCACGGACACTTCGTCTGAACCAACTATTCACAGCCGCACCTCAGACTACGCGCAACAGACCTACAGGTTCGTTAAATCAGCTGTCAATCAATTATGCAACCAAAATAAACCGTGGTGGGCTTAATAATGATCAAGACGGGCTGTTTAAATGGACGAAGCTATTGATGGTATACCAAATCCTTGAAGACGATGCCCAAGGTAATTACATGTGGCTTAAACAAAGAAAAAGGGTTTTGTTGAAAAGAGAGAAAGTTAAACAACAAAGAAGATCGATTTGCATAAGAACTTACCTGCAAGACAAAAATAAGGGTGTTGAAGCAAAAAAAAAAACGCTAAGGATTTCTATGGTGACTTTGATGAATTTAAGAAAGGATATGATTTTAACTAAGTTGTAAAATGAGAATGATAACACGCTTCCTAGTTCCAAAAATTCTTTGTATGGGCTGAGGATAAAACTTCCGTCAACCCACACTCATAGAATACATGGCACAGACTAGGGATCAGAATCGATGAGCGACTACTAGTTTCTCAAGAACTTACAAGCAAAAACACCATGCGGTGATTATTACAAAAGTTTTATTTATTCACCAACTGGTGCAGCCTACTGCCGAACAGTGCAACATACATACACCAATAAGGAACTAATATATGCAGCCACGCCATCACCGTATTAACCACACACCGATGTATTTTAATGGACTATTTTAACAACTGTTAACTGTAGTAAGCACGAATTAATGCGCTCCCTGATGATGGTGTAACTGCACCGAAACATGTCGGAGCTGTTTCAATGTAAATTTTAATATTGTTTGTTAAGGTAACTCACTAGTGCATCCGTTGCTGAATAAATAAAACGTTGATAATATCAAGATGCACGGTAAGAATGTGAAAAAAAAAAACACCATGCGGTGAGTTCGCTTCATTGTGGTCGACAACATACAGTACTGTAAATTACAAAGAGCGCAACCATTAGCACCTGAACCTGGCTGTCTTGGGATTGGCACTTCTTCTGACATGTTGAATATATAGATGGCCCAGCTCTAATCAAAATCAGAAGTACTAATCCAACCAGGAGGTAAAACATTACTTTCAGAGATCCACTTACACACTCTACCCGGAATAAGGAAGAACTGCTACTGCATTGGAAAGAATCTATTGCCTAAAACCGACTGTAGTAATTGTCTCGGTAACACTGTACAAACACGATTCCTTCCTTAACGTTAACTTCACGTGCAAACGAAATTATTCTACATCCTCCATTTCGATTTCGACAGAATGTATTAACTGCTGATTAGATATTCCGCATTAGAAAAGAAAAACCGCGCGCGCGTGCGCGCACACACACACACGCACACACACACACACACACACACACACACACACACACACACACAGAGTTGAATTCGGTTATAACGACCACAGTTTGTGCGACACCTTGTTTATAATGCCAGACAGTCTGTGGTACCAAGCAATTCCCCACACGGCACGTGTTTTTTCTGCCTTGCTTAGCATGACATACCTAACAGCATCTACCTATTTTCCAATTAGTAGGCTATTTTGAGAATTCCAGCAACTCCTTGTCCGTGAGAGGGTAAGCTCTCCACGATTCCAGGCCTGGAAAATGACAATAAAAGGTAAAGCAGTCCCGTTACAGGCCCGGAGGAGCCTACGGGGTTCCAAGAAGTTAAGGTTCCCAGATTTCATGACAACGGCACAGGATGGTGGTAGGTTGTCAGCCTTACGCACCGGCCGCCTTTACCCCCAGGAAATGCTCCTGGTACTCATTTCTGTTACAGGCTGAGTCGACCATAATGCGATCGGAAGGTTTTTATGGCAATGAAAAATCCAATGACACCAGCTGGGACCGAACCAGCGACCTTCCGATTTGTAGCACAGCACCTTAAACACTGTACTACCGCGATCTCCCGGAAAATGACAACAGAAACGGTAATTCACCTTGTGTGTGTGAAGTTTCCCTCTACGTTTGTACTCCTCCAGTTAAGAGGAGACTTCTAGAGTGGAAACATGGCTACAATCACGAATAAAAGGTTTTGGGCATCGAAGGAAAGGTTAAAGTGACACAAACAAAAAATGAAAAAAGAGAAAGGTGACGTGTGCCGGAATTTTGATCTCGTAAATTCTACGATCCAAACGATTTAGAAAAACAGAACCAAAATTATAAGTGCGGCCGAAGAGAACGAATCGCGAAAAGAGCTATTTCGAAACCCTGAACGAAGTGACGTCATGAGGCGCTGCTCAAATGTTGTAAGCAAGACAGAAGTGACAACAATGACGCAGACAGCGGTCCTCTTCTCTCGACAGCTTTCGTTCTTACTCATTTTTAATTTTAAGTTAGTATATTTTTAAATAAACTTGTATGTAAATTCAAAATAATAAAAGACTAATTTTTAACATTTCTGAATGTTAATTTTAATTTAAAATTGAAACAGATCACACCATTAACATTAATATGCCTGCAAGCCTGTATTATGTGTTGAAATATTTTTCCTTAACTTTTACCACACTTTTACCACTTAGAGCGACCCTAATCTATAACGACACTATTTATTCGGTCCCTTTGATGACGTCATAACCTTGTTCGACTGTATGTATATGGGTCAGGATAGTGTACTTATAGGGACTCGCTACGGATTGTACAGTTCGGGGACCGAATCCCGGCGTGGGCAGATTTTATCACCCAGCCAAACCGGCCGTGGGGCCCATCCAGCCTCCTGTACAGTGGGTACTGGGTCCCTTTCTAGGGGCTAAAGCGGACGAGACGTGGAGTTGACCATACACCTTCATCCAGCGCCGAAAAGAGCTATACCTCTACTTCTCCTTTGGGCCTTCATAGCCTGTAGAGGCTAAACTTTACCCTTTACCTTCATATATATATATATATATATATATATATATATATATATATATCCAAATACATAAGTACATAAGGAAACCACAACAGTCACAGTATATTGCAACTACAAATTGTATATCCATGATGGTTGAGATATTTAACTAAAATATTGGCGGTAAACCACTCGCAAAACTGAGACATGCCATAGATCACGTGATTAGATGCGAGTTTCTCACAACAGAGGTCCGGGTTCGGTCCCAGTGCCGTCCATGTGGGAACCGTGGTCGAGTAGTTCGGCTTTCCCCAATTAACATCATTCAACCCCTCCATCCGGGCGACAGACAATGGGTCCGTCAGAGGCAACGTTCCAGTGTACTCTGTGTTGCTCTCAGAACCACAAAACGATACTAATGAAATAAATACGTAACAATCAGCACCAGGTAGCTTGTTACTTCCAACAACTGAACCTAGGAGAAGTACACATGACATCACTTCTTGTTTGGGTGCAGGTTTAGTGTAAATTTTGCAGGTCACCATCCTCGGATAAGTATATATAAACACCACTGAATACACTATTGAGTGGACTGAAAAAAAAAGGAAATGCTATTCTTTAAAACACGCCATTACGAAATCCAAGAAAATCAGCAGGGACTGGAAATGGACGGGACATACCAGTTTCTCAGCGGCACTGATGTTAATTTATCGAGCGAAAAGCCATTTAAGTCAGGGATCAGTGGCAAGGCCTTGTGAAAATGGTAATGAATTTAATCCACCATGACGACGGAGACAAACGAAGTATTCGAAAAGTCGGAGTTTACCGAAACCATGACGCGAATGATCGCCCGAGTTTTTATTGCATTCACAAGCCACGAAAAGAAAATTTTTGTCTTGCTGATTGAGTACTGGCTTCTACAAGACCATTCAACACGGCGTTTGGTAGTTCCTTATTATATGCAAACCTCGTGTTAATCTTGCCGACAAAATTATAGTTTTGAATTTTCATTCCTAATTCTCATGCATACATAAAGTGTAAAATAATCTCACTTAACAAGGTAGGTATGCTAAAAGTGCACTTAAACCTAAAAACGTGATAAATTCGAGCAAACCCTATTTAAAGTTTGAGAAATGTTAAGGAATGTGGGTCACCGTAACCCAGTCACATACTCCAACCTTCACCGCACATCGCAAACAACGATAAGGTACGAAAGCAGGTGTATGTTATCTCGCACTGTTGAACTGTCTGCTTCATTTCTTATCCAAATTTCTAATTATAGCTAGTTGGTAAAATGAGAGCCGCCTGTTTTTGTCATACGTAAACATTATAGTTACACAGCTACAACACTGAGAGTGGGGGAGGATAAACCGGGTCAATCTTTCAGAGATACGAGAAGTGTTTCATATGTCCTGTTCAAAGGATGTTTAATTCTATATCCATAAACACATAAACTCTCAACAAAGTGGGTCAAACGACGGCATATTTTTTAAGTCTTCTCCAGGAAAAGAACATCAAAAGCGTTCCTTCTGTGGGACATTTCATCCAGGATAAGAGTTTAAGTTCACCATGCCATGAAGGCCCAGAAAGGGGAATAGAGGTATAGCTCTACCCTTTCTTTAACCTCGGCGCTAGATGGGGGTGGGTGGTAAGAGCCAAGCCCCGGCCGCTTTACCCGCGGGAATGATCCGGTACCCATTGTATAGGAGGCTGGGTGAGCCCCAGGGCCGGTCTGGGTGGTGCGGAAAGTCTCGCCCCACACCGGGATTCGGCCAGATATCCATGGTGACTAAGTAAAATAGCCTACGTGATGGCAAGGACGATCAAATTCAGTCCCTTTCGCTCAACCTAAAAAACTTGTTACGCTCCTAACACAACTACATATAGAACGTAATAGTAGTCCAACAAAGGAGGCTGAAGAAATCCAACAAGATGCAACAGTGTGCAGATATTCATTTACTGGTAAATTAATCTACATGTTTCGGGCGTCCATCGCGCCCATCGGAGGGGTACATAAAACTGTAGTTGCAGCCTCTAGTACAGATCATACTATCTGGGAAGCAAGTTTCTTCAAACGTGACCAAATAAGGACAGTTTTATGTACCCCTGACGATAGGCGCGATGGACGCCCGAAACATGTAGAGTAATTTACCAGTAATTAAATATCTGCATACTGTTGCATCTTGGATTTCTTCAACTTATAATTACGATGCACGGAACCACAAATATAAAATCAAACAATGGAGTCGGTCCGCGGGCAAAAAGCAGGTTCCTAGGAAGTTCACATACAGTTTCAGAAGATTCAAAACCTGTAAAAGGGGCGATCGGGAATGTGGAATTTGAGTTAATTCGCTGACACACTTTCGTGGTTGCAGGGTATCCACTCGTTCATGTAATTTCAGTTACTTTAATGCCTGTAAAGGTCAAAAGGGGGAAAAAGTCGATATCCTCTTTACAGGCCAATAGACACAGTTTACCTGTGTCGAAGTTCTGTGACAACAGCAAGGCATTTATTCGGAGTTCATAAAATTAGTCGGTGTAGTTTGAGTAGACGCAATCAAAAGGCATGTCAGTGGCTGAAGCGAAACTTTTAACTGCGATTATGTCACCAACTGTGGAAAACATTACGTCAGTGGAGGTAATGTGGACAGCGTACTTCGAAAGGCTCCGTCTAAACTTCTACGAGAGCGCGTAATCAGCAGAAGATTATCACTAAGTCATCAGAGAAAAGCACTGGACTCTACTTTCAACACTCTCCCTGTCCTCAAACGCCAGTGGGAAATTCAAACACACTTGCCAAGACCCGTCTTTCTTATCTGCGATAACAAAAGGAACTACTTTCCTATGCGGAACTAATACCTAATGAATACTCATGAGACACCACAAAAGCAACTGGCGGAGGTCGGCCACGATGATGCCACAATATCAGGGAAGCGAAACGTCGCAGTAGCGAGGTAAATTCATGATAAAATTAACAATAAACAACGCACACTTTATTACTTGATCCATAATTTATTTGTGTTTTATATGTCTGCATTGCGAAGCACTGTACGACAACAATATTTACAGACACAGGCCCTACACATGCTACAAATTTCTTGAAGTCTGCACGAACGTGTGAAACACTGACATATCGGTTGTCAGCATCGCGCTGATCTCGCTGAACACACAGGACTAAAAGAGCAGCATAAATATCATTTCGCTGCCTACATATCTTTAGACGAAATTCAACATGTTCAATGTCATATAAGGATACCATCTCTTTTAAAAATTATATCGTACTTTATTTTATATTTCAACCAAGATTTTGGTCTCGTCACGTATTCTTCTTTCCCTGCTTTTAGTAGCCTACATCACAAGAAAAATGAGGTTTGGGATGCGATGTCCATATGATTTTTGTGTATGAAACATACAATTCGCCAGCCTTATTTTAATTCACTATACACACCACACCTACCACGATCTTCATGCCTTATGCGTTTATTTCGTACTACACTTAATAAAGCACCATCGTGCAGAAGTTGAAGAGTTTGGAAATAATATGAATTCGGGCCACGGAAAGAATAAACATAATACAGGCAATGTTACGTATAAGGCGTGTTCGTGCTTTGGAAAACAAGTATTACATATTCTGGGTGTGGATTTGTAGTCTTAGGTATCCAGCATGCCACGCGCATGGGCCATATTGTCATCTGTGACCTGCCAGGCTCCACAATATTTCTTTACATTATCTCATAAACGGCACGATTTGGGGGGGGGGACGTTAATGGACACCAAATGTGTGTTTTGAGTTCGTCTACAGCTTTCGTCTGCAACATTTCTCATTCTCAGAAGATATGAGAGCGATGTGATACAAAATGTGCATTGGTCTTCATGGTAGCCTGGTCGTTATTCTTGTCAGATTTTAATGACGCTTGAATTTTCTCGACAGATTTTCGAAAAATACTTAGCCATCAGATTTCATGAAAATCCGTCCAGTGGGAACCAATTTGTTCCATTTGGGCGGGCGGACGGACACATAGACATGAGGAAGTCAATAGTCGCTTTTTGCAAATCTCCGAACGCGCCTAAATATGTATGGGACTGCAAGATGTGTAATACAGAAAGATGACTTCTGGATGTGACGATATTCAGCCATCTTTCCTAACAGGAACATAGAACATTTTATTGTGCAAATAGCTTTTGGATCTAAGAAACAGTATTCAATAAAATCGTACAGTTTTTAAAACAGACACCCAGAAGTCACGTAGACTTCATAATAAACACCAGTTCGAGCCACACTCAGCGCCAATCAACGATTGGATTATCATAGTACTTTACGACAAAACACTGAATGTAAAATTTTAAACAAACTTTAAACGGGATTCACATTTTAAGCCAGTCTTTTTTACAAACGAAACTGGCGCAAGTTTCAGAATGTATAGACTTCCATTTTGATTTCCTGGCCAGTTCCTTACATCGCGTATCACAGAAATTTAGCAAGCAGAAACCGGTGTTATCTTTACGGGTAGCCTCTGTCTACAAATATATGAAAAGTCTTTATGGCTTAAATGGAAACCAGCAAGCCAACAGCTCCTATTTGCAACACCTGGAAACAAATGAAGACAAGAGTGTGGTCGACAATAACTACCGTACCTTCTGTTCAGATTCCTTATTGGGACGCAGCATCCGTTTGCACGTTCCACATCCAAAGCAAGTTTACCTGATGAATTTTAATGTGACTCTGGTAGGACAGACGTCCACTAAAGTGTGCTGAAGTTAATTTCCATTCGCACTGGAAGATTATAAAACTTTCCGTGCATCATAATTCAATGTTAATAAAAATCCAACCAGATGCAACAGTATGCAGATATTTATTTACTGCAAAGTCACTCTACATGTTTCGGGTGTCACAGCACCCATCAACAGGAGTACT
>Ga0136643_10008198_pt1 | contig 15235 bp, 8 predicted proteins | sample TergutLab28metaG_FD_96883 | JGI IMG/M metagenome (GOLD analysis project Ga0136643, IMG submission 96883) | Labiotermes labralis P1 segment gut microbial communities from Petit-Saut dam, French Guiana - Lab288 P1 (version 3) (version 3) | ecosystem: Host-associated > Arthropoda: Insects >... | reverse complement strand
TCCCGAGTGCTGTCTGACCAGCTGTTTGGTACACAGGTAAAAAAAAAAGTTTTTGCAGCTCACCCCCCCCCCCCCGGGACATGTTTGGTATGTATGTCTGCCACTCAACAAACTAGAAAACTGTGTACATACAGTGTGCATACACAGTTGACAACAGTACGTTCCACGAAACTAATGTCTTTAAATTGGAGAAGAATCAAAGGTGTTGGTCCATTCAGTCACATTGTTCTAAGGAAAAGAAGCAACGATTCGAACATTCAGGCGCTAAAAGTTAGAAGTATAAAACCCGCAAAACGAATTGTTCCAATGAACTCCTCGCAACTGTAACTACAACACACTGGGGAATGTATGTGACCCATTAGGCTCACCACATTATGAACACAAAAAACACCTCATCCTTGTCACCAGCAGGCAGCATCGCCGGTGCATTCTACCACAAGCTGTAAACACAGTCTAGTGTTCCTGAGGATGGGCGAAAATATCGCCCGAAACATGTTGAGCTGATTGTAATTATCAATAAAATCTGTTATTGTTACATCTAGTTTGCTGTATCAATGATGCAAGGTCACACAAACACCAAATTTACAACAACAAAAAACCGTATTCTCACAGCACAGGTCAAAGGCTGGACCAAGGGATCGCGGTTCCATTCTCGACAGGGCCTGAATTTTTGCTTCACTATAGCGTCCACACCGGCTCTGTGGCCCACCCAATGGCTACCGGAAAAACTCTCCCTGGAGGTAAAGTGGTCAGATCGTGAAGCTGACCGCTCAACTCCATGCAGCGCCGAGATTAAGATAGCGTGGAGCCGTACCTCCACTCCCAATACACCTTCATGGCGTGGAGCTTATGCACGCCCATGGGACGCACGTCCTTAGACCATTTACCGTTTCCTTCTCGAGAAGAAACTTGAATGAATGAAAAAATTAATCCCTGTGTTTAATTAAGCACGACTCCATTAAGGCGTATAGGGGGAGGTACAGCAGTGTGCATTTTTATCCTGGGCACCACACAAAAGAAATTGGTCAGCTTCGCACCTCAAGTCCCCTCCAATTCGTGATTTTTATCAACATCCTCTTTCTTCCGCCCATCTTAAGTCCGAACGCCTTCGTCATGTCCATATGTATCAGTAAATAAATCCAAACATAATACAGTATCCTGGTATAGCATAGTATAGCACAGCATAGCATCAGTAAACAATGAAATACAGATATCTTGTCATGTTTTATAGACTTATAAAAACCTTTTGGGCCCCAACAAGTAGCGCGCTGCAAACAAAGAGTTGTTTTCACAAATCATTTGTAGTTGTGCTTGACGGGTTCTCGTTCAACTGATCACAGTCGCTGTTTGCCCAAACATACACAATGAGGCATCTCAAGGCCACAGTGGGTCCTTAACGCAATCTACACTTCATGCTCATACTCGTGGACGAGTCGCCCTAAACTGCTGCTGCCATTAACAGTACTACTGAATTCGAATGATAATTACATCATTTCGAAATAATTACGTGCTACCAGGGCGATACCTGCCTCCGCTCTATGAAGGACGCTGCCCGTATTTCTACGGAACCATAACAATTATCCCACATTACTCCACCTGGCGTAACACCAGATTCTATCTTCACCTTTAGAGCAAGTGCTGCGGATCCCTGGTGCCCTACACTTAATTAAAACAAAGAACTAGGATGTTACCTAGAGTGCACGTTTATAAACAAAAGACAACCTTATTAAATTTTAATAAGTCGGCCTTGGACGGGGGAACTGAAGCATTGAGGAACAGAATACAAGGTGGCCACTGGAGAACCAGTCATTAGTAGGTACGCTTTTTGTTGACAGCAGCTGCAACTCTGGCGGCTGTTACTTCTCTTTCTTTCTTAGCAAGACTGCCATGTCCTTTCTTTTTGTGTCAACATATAAACATGTATCTCATGGTACCACATCGGTCCATTTGGTTACCCAGTCTCACATATGATATTCGCAGTACAAAAACTACCACACGTTGTAGAACAGACATATCTTTGGTTATTTAATGACGATATTTAAATTTCATACCATACTGCAGAAAAGGGGGCTCAGAATGTGATCGTAGATGGTACGTAAAGCACAAAAGAAAAACATCAGGGTTCCGACCGAGTTTAGAACTGGACTACTCCCAAACACAAGTGAGAGGCGTTAATGTCTAAACCAACCTGCTGGCGAGTAATGACGGCAGTCCTGACTATTCCCAAGGCACTAACCCGAAATTTCAAGCAAGAGAGCAATCCATCAGTCAGGGCACTGGGTAAACTAAAGAAGACAAACTGGGTACCCCCCAACCCAACCCAACCCAAGCCCCCCTCCCCCTCCAATCCTATTTCTCGAAAATCCACTTTAATATTATCCTCCCATCTATGCCTTCAAACATCCAAGAACAAATTCTGGACTACATGCTCCCAACTTAACTGTCGCCGTCAGTTGCTGGGCAATGCGGACTGTTCAAAGACAGACCCGGAACGGCGTGATGGATATTAGTCCAGCTTCCTGCTTTGAATCCGGAAAATATGGCGTACAACTTTACTGCAACAAGGGCTACCTGCTATCCTTCGTCGCTTTCCTCACACCGGACACGCATTCCCAGTGGCCTACAGTCCCTCAAAACAAGCCACGCAATCTACTGCTCACAACCGCACTTCATTCGCTATCACATACAATTTTTCAAGGACTATCCATCAAATCAGCTAACAGACGGTCGTTAAATATACCGACTTCCAACAGCAATCTGGTAAGCAATGAACTTATGTTCAATTTCTGTGCAGAAGCTGGCACAATTCCTGTTTCAAGAATAATAATAATAAACATCCGGTGCTACAAACTGCCGACATTTGGGCAATATGGATTTAACCTGGGGGTGTTATTAAAGTGGAGGGATACATTCTGGGCTGTCAGCTGTTTCGTCTTCCATCGCTGTATACACTACCTACTGTTAATGGCTGGTTTGAACAGCTGCACCCCACCAACACGGTTAAGAGGCAGCGTTCAATTCCAAGTAATAAAATACGTCCTACCATATTCTACTGACGATTCGAAGGTTCTTAACGGACAGCATGTGGTTTTATGTACGCTGTCGCTTCATTGAGAATGTTCGATGCCCTACTCCAGGTTTTATCCCAACTGTCTATCATCAAAAACAGTAGCACCTCAAATCCAACAAGACACTTCAGGAGGCTTATAACCCTTCTTAGAGATGTGAGGCTATACTACGTAGGAACCAATTCCGTCTGACCTATGCCTCCAGCAAATATCGCGTGAAAGCGGACACAAGGCTACAGTTAATGGTACAGAATAAAAGGTTTTCTTTTATTACATCTGCCAGCTTAGTCTCTTTCTCGACACAGGAAAGATGTAGCACGAGAAATCCACATCTTCCCACCGGAGGCATGGATGTTCGTCTCTTGTGAACGTTGTGTTGTGCAGTTAGGGGCCTCCGCGACGGGCCGATCCCTCATCCAGGGGAGTAGCCAGAGTGTGTGCGTGTCAATGAGTGTGATCAGGTGCAACAATAACCCTCTACACCTACTATGAGTAGGCAGGAGTGGTCAGACAAAGAAAGAAATCCACAGATGCATTAGCAGGTACGCAACTTCGCATTACTTCATCAACTGATTCGGAAGTAAAGTTCTGCTCGGTATAAATTAGAAAGCAGGCCAGATAGCGTTTAATGACTCGCTACGGGCTGGGCGGTCCGGAGATCGAATTCCGTTGGAGGGCGAAATTTTCCGCATCCGTCCAAACCGGCCCTGAGGACCACCCACCCTCTTGTACTATGGGCTCCGGATGTCTTTCTCGCAGGTAATGCGGCCGGGGCGTGGCGTTGCTCGACCACCCCCATCTAGTGCCGAGGTTAAAGAAAGACTGGAGGTATAAAGATGCTCCCCCTCTCGGACTTCATAGCCTGTTACATACATCGCGAGGTATAAACAACTTCACACACTTCATCAGCTGGTTCGAAGTAAATTTTCTGCTCGGTATTAATCACAAACGCACGAGACCCAATTTCCCAAATATTTACATTTCCAAATACATCGTGAGGTAAAAAATTAAAATCAACCAATTACTCTTCAACAGTGTAAAACACCAAACAAAGAACAAAAGCGTGCCACGCAACACTGGGCATCCATCTCCACGCACTCCCGCTTAATTTAAGCACAAGCCCCGGGGCCGCTCCACCGGTACAGTGACCAGGCTACGAACCTGGTGACTGATACATCACAGTTCGACTTCTGGCGAAGCCAATTTGGCACTTTTCGACAGCTTTCAGACCGGTACAGAGGCCCTCCCATTCCCTACACAATCAGCATCCGGCGACTCCCCCGGTGGCAAAGCCGCCGAGGCGTGAGGCTGGCCCCTCACATCTAACGCCCGGGTTCAAAAATGCGTGAAGCAATTCCTCCAGTCCTTCAAACATCCAGTTAAGTAAAGAGATGAATTCACCCTATCTTAATCTCATTGCCACTCTACTGTCTGTTAGTACGGTCCGCAAGGATCTAATAATTTTAATTTAAAATTACGTATATGAAATTCTCAGCATTAAATGATGGATTAAAATGTTCACATTCGATCAGTATGAGGAAGTGCAAAACCATCTAACCGACAACGGGTGTTCAGTACTATGGAAGCAGTTCCAACCCTAACCGCGGTATTTTTAACAGCACATTACTTAGGGTGAACTTTGGATCGCTGGAGGAAGGGGGGGATTGCACCAGGCTGAAAGGGTGGCAGCTGCTGTCACACGCGTTTGCAAGCTACCCTGAATACTATCACCACGCCCACTAGTGTCGTTACATTCCAGGGGTTTCCCGACACTTTTTAGAGTGCACTGAAAATTACAATGTTCCTGTTCAAACGTGTTGCTGTGGCAGATAGTCGACATAGAGATTCTATATCCGGGATTCGATTCCCGGCAATCACTGGATATTTCAGTCACTATTGCCAGAACAGGTCACAAAAAGCTACCCGGGATTATTAAAGGCGAGGTCTGGCAACTTACAGAACCTTATATCTCCATACCCTCGACATGCCTTGCATAATAACACAAACCAAACCAGGGTCCTGCTTCGTACGCAGAAGGTTCAGAGGTTCAAATCAGCAGAGTGGCTAAGCTGAAGTTTACAATGAACCTCATTCCCTTCAAACGCCAGTATGGCACCGAAAATCAGGCCTGCGTCACTTGTCTACACTCCTTCCAAAACGTCAGTTACTAATTACCCAACAATTCGATGCTACAGACAGCTACTGGCCGCTTCGTTATGAAACAAATTACAGCAAGCACTGTCTCTCTTCTAACGCGTAAAAAAAACTAGCCTCAGATGCAAACTTGTGCAGTCGTTTAACGTCAAATGTTATACGAGAGGCGATATGCAGGCCCACGGTGTTGCAGTTTTCCATCTTCAGGGCCAATTTAATTTAGGTGAAAGTATTGATACCGAATGAGGGGTCTACAGCAGTTATCGTGGCAGCTGTTTGCGCTGGGAAAGGCTGAAAATCCCTTTGTGATCGGTAACAAACGTATTCCAGTTAAAAACACATTAGGCTGAAGTGCAGTGGTCTATGTGGTTAGCGCTGTCTATAAATGTGACTTCGGGCTTCTTATAAACAAACACTTAATAAGTGGTGACCAGTGGAAAAAAAGGTCATGCGGTGATAGACTCATGTTTTTTTTTAAACAGGATAAGTATATTTGACCGCGACCTTCGTCGTCATTGTTTAAAGACTCTACCCACTGCATTCTCTTGAGCACGGGGCAATGATAATCTCATCAACTGTATACATGTAACTGTAGCACACGCGATCAATGCAAAAATCATTATTAAAAACACCTAACACCAAATTTTCGTATCATAAATGTGAACATATTCACTAATCCTACGCAAGTACCGTACCTTGCTATCAGAGACTCTGCTGGAACAGCAAGTACAACTCAAGGCTTATAATTAGTATGGAGGTAACTGTATGCCAGGTGTGTCCAACCCTTTCTCCCGAAAGGGTCACAACCGTTACAGTGGAGCGGCTGGTGGACCGTAGGTGTAAAATTCACAGCACTTAGTATCCTTAATAGCCCAAAGTGCTGCATAATTTTCATACTACATATGCAATTTACAGATTTGGCCGCAGGCCGCGTAACACAAACTGTCGGGCCACGGATCGAATATCCCTGCTCTATGCTGTCTAAACCTCGACAGTCACGCATTGCTTTCCAGTGACTCGTAATCGGGGGTTCCTGGTTCAAAGTCGGCGATCAGACTGGGTGCCCTCAAGTGCTCTTTTTCGTCGCTTTCCTTAGTCCCTCCAAACAAAGCAAATACCTTAAACTGGACCATGACCGCTGCCTTCCACATCCTTCCCAAATCATGCATCCTACCATTCGAAGCTGCATAATGAAGGCTGATGATTGTGTCCTTAAATAAACCATAAATAACCATACCGCGGCACTAAATGGCGACGGGAGGGCCACTTCACGCCTCGGATGTATCATAATACGAAATGAGGTATCAATGGGGTCATAAATACCGTCCCAATGTGACGGTGTTAAGATACCACGCCTCATCACTCTTATCTGTCTGCGATTTTCGAAGAACCTACCTACAAATGTTAGGGACTGAATTCAATTGTGTACTCGGAAGCACGTGCATGTAAAAAAAAAACGCCGCGATAAGCGGTGGTTGTAATACAGAAGGTGTTTCAATAGGCAGGCATCCCAGTATCTCTTTGTATTAATGAGTGAGCGACTGCAACACGGTCTCTTCTCCTTGGATTGCGCGCCTATTCAATAGCTTCCAGTCCAGCCCGCGAGTTACATAATAACAAGGTGGAGAAAACGGTGAGGAGAGGAACGAGAGAGAGATACTGAATTAAAATGGGAAGCTGCAAACTAGCTGGACCGGTGTTGCTGCATGCCCCTACAGTGTTGCCACACCGTACAATGTGGGACAAAAGGATCAATTGTTAATGAAATTACATACACAAACTTTAAAATCCGAAATAATTACTTGTTTAACGAACATGCCAATACTGTGCAACCGCCAAATAATGTAAAAAATTTGTCTTGGCCTGTTATTTCTCCTCGTCGCCACCACCATTCTCCATGCACGACCTTCCGATACGATGAGAAGCTTAGAACTACGTTTCCCCCAGCTTTGAAAGGTGAAGGGTAGCTTCCAGGAAATGAAGAGTAGCCCACAATACGACGGGTTCCTAAACACAATGTGGGGAAAGGCTGGTGAGAGAGTCATGGCAAACGTAGTGACAGCAGCTGCCTTTTTAAATATAGCCAATATAACAGGACTGCTATCCATGCAAAAACCTTACCAGAACTTTCAAATTAACCATCTACAATACTACAGTGTTTTCAGTCTACCCTGAAAAAAACCATAGCCTCTCATATGAGCGCGCGCACCTCAACATAAAACTGGTAAACGAATCAGGAACAAAAGCAAATTTCGCCATCATTTAATCGACGGAATATCTTGTAAAATAAATGTGTAAATAAAATGTTTCTGTACATGGCCCACTTCATGTAACAAAAACACAGCGCTACAATAATCTGTTACACAAAGGAACTTCAGAGCACAAAAAGAAGTGCTGAAACCTTCTTGGATGCGATACCATTTAGCCTTATTGGTGTCTACAAAGGTTTCGGAGGAACACGCTGCAACCATATTCAATGCTGAAGTGTATAATGTACGGAAGTGGTTGCGGGCAAAATGCCAATTACAAAACTCGCAAATTTCACATTTTATTGACGCGTATTCCTCGGAAAACTACATCAACATTACAGGTATTATACACACAGGTTCAGTTCCTACCCCTAAAAAGTCAGTGTTTCCATTAAGAAGCCCAAATGTATAAAGCTGTGTAAGAACACAATTCCTGTTAATTGTATGCATCAAACAGGGAATGGATGGGTATACTGCCGCGTCTTTAGTTCCGGAACGGGTGGTATACACAACACCCAATCACATTTAAAAATTTAAACCCAAAACAAAGGGGATGCAATAAAATGACACTACCATAACCTGCCTTAATCTTGTCAATTATGATTTGTTTAAGAAATACATAGTTCTCTGTCCTCTGACATAGAAAATACATTACTGTACTACAGATTTGTGCTTTAAATCAACAACGTTAAAACAATGTTCCGACAATATCTCTACACGGCCAAACTGATCACACTGTGTACACATGCAGACACTTTGCAAAAGGAATAAAAATAACGCTAGTAACGAAATAACATTACACACCCCGCTTATTAAAACTAGTGTGTCTGTTAAAGGCACGACTAACCTCATATAACCCCAGCGATAAAACTTTTCAAGGACAGGAGGCATTCAGAATTGTCTTTGCATGCTTTCATGCCTCTCCACAGCTTCCAGACCAAGGGCAATGTTATGACGTCACGTGAATGTGAGCACGTGGTCACTAGCAGACGTTTACGGTACGCACACCCATCGAGCAAAAGGGGAGTGGTTGCCCATAGCAACCAGGTACAATCAAATCATGACAACATAAACTGGCACAACTATAGATTAATAACTACAGTTCAGTTCGAACTGAATTAGTACATTCCTCAGTTACTTCTCACAGACATGGTGTTTACAACATAAAGAGGGATAAGTGATATGAAGAGTAACTGAGGTCAAAGCTGTCACTGCACATTTTTGGTGACAGCACTGAGTAAAGCAATTCCAAAATCTATCCATTAGTTTAAAAAAAAATGGATTATGCATACATACCAAATAGCACAACAACAACATAAAACATTGAAAAAATGGCATTTACAGCTGTACACGTCACTTCCGGATTTTTTATTGACATAAAAACCACTGCCACCGGGTAACAACCCAATTGCAGTAAATAAATAAATATAATAAAATATCCTTCTGATCGCACTATGGCCCTGGGGTCGACTCAGCCTCTAACAGGAATGAGTACCTGTATGTATTTCCTGGGAGTAAAGGCGGCCGGTGCGTAAGGCTGACAACCTACCACCATCCTGTGCCATTGTCACGAAATCTAGGAATCTTAACTTCCTGGTACCATCTGGGCCTGTAATGGGACTGCTTTACCTGTACCTTTTACACATCACTTCCTATAATTCCACAGACTCAAAAACCAAATATAAACGCACAGTTTATTTCTTGTGCAATGTCATCTGAAATCACTTCATGTTCGAACTTTCATGCGTACCAATACCAAACTAAAGGAAAGCTAACCCTATACAATCTTGTAAATACTACACAAATAAGTTAATTTCCTACTTGACAGGGCTATACAGTATCAAAGACAAAAACAGGTTTCTTGCCAAACTTTCTTACACATGCAGCTCAAACTCATAACAAAGGGGCGTAATGCAGCTTACCTTAGGCGTGTCCGGAGTCTGGGCATGACTTTCTGACTGTCGCCTATGTTTGTTTGGTGAAACCGACTGCCGTTGTTTCAGGTGTTTCTCGGCGCTATTAACCGTACTAGCGGCTGCTGGCCGAGACACGGACTTGAACAAGCGCCCTTCTTGGATCACGAGCCCGCGATCAACTGCGCGTTTCGCCGAGATCCTCAACAACGATCTAAAATCCACATCACCTGACGCGAGATTCACCGCATGAGATTGCCGGATATATTTTTCGATACTTTTCAAAGTTGATCCGTCTCTTTTACCAAGTTCGCGGGTTGCTTTCGCTATCACTTTTGATAGATCTGTCCCTTTGGTCACGTTTAGTTGCCGACTTTGTAGGCCACCGGGGTCTTTGTACGAATTCTGGCCCTTGTTGAACACTTTCAGTACACTGCCTTCTTTGACAGCATGCTCTAAATTGTCCGCAATCACATCCTCGCTGAAACTGTGATGCTGACGGATAGCACTGCATATCCTTTCCACCGATGGTCTCTGCTTCTGAGTTCGGATCTTGTGAATGGCTTCCAAGATCCACGTGGTCCATGTTGCGTGACTCACCGGCTCTTGATCTTTCATGATAACGACTATTAATCGCTGGATATTACACCAAAATTATGTCACTGAGTTGTCCACATTTCCTAGCCACCGTTCAAAAACATCACTGCACCAAACACGTTCACATGTTTTTCCCTCATTATGTGACAGGCTCTGGGCGGGAACGCATAGCAACGGGGTCCCGCCTTTCGCCTCGTCCCGCTCTTCTTTCACTAAATCTTAACGACAGCAACAAACAATCATCTGGAAATAAAAATAAATGGCATTTCAAAAATAAATAATTTAAATACATCTACATGAAACAAATTACAAAATTATCCCTAAACAAAGCTTGTGAACAATCTGTACCTGCCACCTTAAAAGGAAAGCAGTAGTGACAACTATGTACGTCGGAACTCTACCGCTGCAGCAGGAATCTGATTTACAAACACTAACCACTCTTCTTATGCGCTCTTATTAATTATATTTCTTTTCAGTCATACACAAGACACTACCTCGCACAATATACATCTTTACAAAAATTATTTGCAACAAATGATGACGAAACATGTCTTTGCTATACAAGGCCGTAAGTCGACTCAACAACGCAGAAAGCACCGCGAGTCTCCCCGTCCCACTGCCCAGGGAGCGTCAGCATACTTGGGCATGCCCGCACCCCCTAGACCGTTCCCCTTAGCCGAGCTACAGCTGCCACAACCACATTTAATACCTTCAATTTTACATGAAATTACGATACATTCGCAACACTAAACTCCACAAGACGATTAAGCACAGTTTCAACATTAATATCATAACCAAGCGACATGGATTGTGTCAATCGTACGCAACCACTTCGAAGTGCAGTACAAGCTCGCACGATAACCTGTGTCCGAACTCCAGTCGAGCAGCCATCTTGGGCGGTTTTACCGATTCTAATTCAGGTCAATTCTTCCTCCGTTGAATCGCGGTACCAACATAATAAAACATTAAAATAAACCACTTAATATTAGCGATGCCGGACTCAACGTATCGAAAGCTGACGACATAGCGATCAATAAAATAAACGCTTCTGAACAACCAGCCAGCACACACAACCGGACGCGCCAACTAACTGATCAACCTATGCTTAGCGTGCATGAAAAAAAACACTTTCCTCACTTCCCACAGCACTCTTCGCATTCAAGCAGACTTACCTTAAGTGTTATACCGTTCTCTTATTATATTTACAGGTTCATTTGTTTCTACAAACAACGTCTAACAACATTAATTTACAGAAATAGAGTGAAACACGACAACAGATTACCGAATCAACAAAGGTTTACACTTCTGACAAGATGGCTACCGCGCAACCATACAGCAACGTAGCCAGTGGGAGTAAGGAGAATCTAGAGTTTGATCCACGGCGGTAAAAGAATTTCAAATTATATTACTTCACAGATTACTTCTATATATTTCGAAAATAATAGACTGACATCACTTTGTTACAAGTCAGTATTATCAGCCCATACGCATTAACAATCATGACACCTAAATAAATACTTATCTTTATTTTGCCAACGAAAAGCGTCCTAATGAATTCTTTTGGCGGGTGATCAACGACACAAAAATAAACATGGTACGCTTAATTTCATTGGCTTCTAAGGTTTCATTACACATTATCATTGGATAAATTCTTCTAATCGGTGAGAAGTGGATAGGTATTTGTGTATGATACAGCCTGCGTAACATAAAAGAATTTTGCCCATTGGTTCAGTGTTGAAATATTACATGATACAGAGATGATGCAAAACTAACTCGTTATCTGATAAATTCTGTGAGAAAACGCAAGGCTAGCTTTCGAGACTCTGTAAAAGAGCATTTATAACAACTATTGTCCAAAATAATACCATAACTTGAATATATATGAATGGATACATGGATGAATACATGAATACGATATTCCATTGTGATTGAAAGACGACGTGCGCATAAGATATGGATGTCAATGACGGCATCAATCAATGTCAAAAAGAACAGGAGGCGACTATGAGAAGAGAATAGGCTAATTGTGAAAACGGGGGCCATTCCAGGACTTTATTATGTTGAATACATACATTTTAGGTATAAATTATTATTTTGCAGGCAGTATTTAACATTCATATCAGTGACACGCATTCGTGCTAACCTGCTGAGACTACTACTGACATCTCTTAGCGGAAGTTTGAATCATTTGCATTCACTAGTACGTGAAAGTACAGCCTGTGTTTATAAACATGTCCGAACGTAGCTTCGACTCGTAGTCCTTTACAAATAATAAACGTTTCCACTTGCGCAGATTCGTTTAAAAAGCGTAGCATTCAAACATGTATTTAAAATTCCCCTATCCATATAATTTATACGTGAAATTTAAAGTTATCACGCTGATGACTATAAAGATGGCTGTATCTGGGTAGCAGACGGCGCGTTGTTTGTTAGGTAGGTGTCAATGTTTTGCAATAATCTATTGCTCTATTGGGTTAGAAACCCCTGCGGATGGAAGCAGAATTTTCTTCCGAAGCTTTAGAACAGAGCTACCAAATTTCATGGCGACACATCGTAGAACATAGTAAACTCATGTCTGCAGATACATGTCTTCTGGGATATGACACCGTGTCAATTGGTAAGAAATTAAAAAAGAGTGGACTACACGGACCCAGAAGATGTAGACAACAAATTCTTCCGAAACGTCGGTAAATATTTATCAGTCAGCAAGAAGTCGTATTCTTTGAAGGCCTAAATCTTCATCACCACTGGTGTGAGAACGTCAAATCTCGTATCACTTGTGTGCTAGAAACTAATCCTTTATTGACAAGGTAAATGTGAAAGTTCTTTTGTAGGCAATGTTCCCCGATTTGACAGTTTCCAGGCTTTGCTCGTTTGTCTTCTGGTAAGAGGAACATGTAGAAGATGATTATAGAACACTGGTGAAATATAGTGACGAGGGAACAACCAACGAGCTCGGAGAAAAACCTGTTCCAATGACTCTTAGCACACCACGTATATCAGACGGAATGACCGGCGCTTCTACTTTTGAAAAGCTGGCGACTAACGAACAAGGGCGACAGAATTAATGTGTGTTGTACTCGCATATAAAGATTCAGTTCGTACCTCCTAGAGAACACATGCTTCCAGTAGAAAGACCAATCGATGAATACCGTATGGCGGGGAAAACTGGATGTTTATTGTGAGAATAATCTTCTGAAGATTGGAAATCCTTTGCTTGTTTACAATGGGCCATGTCCCGAGAGACTAATCCAGTCCAGGAGCTCATACCTTATTTAAAATCCATTTTTACTGAATAAACTACACTTATTCATTCTAACAGGAAACAGGCTTATTATAATTTAAACTGTTACCTTTACATGTGTGCTACATGATTCGGCCCGTACTTAGGCCAACCTCAGGTATGTCAATACAAAAATATTACAAAGGAAGAGACAATAAAAATTTAAGGGGACCCTTCTATAGAGTCGCTATTTTTTATAATGTTGAAACATGGAATGTTAAATATGAAATATTAAAGTATGAAACCTGAATAATTTCTAAAAATGTATATATAGAATTTTTATTAGATTTAGTTCCTCGTGATTTGTAAACCGAGGTCGTATTCAGATGATTATACGAGTTTTGTGCATTTTAATTGGCGCGGCATGGTTTCATGTAGCGTAATCTTCCGTAAAGTTTATTCTTGGAATTCTGTTTGCAAATTGTGGGGCATAATGTAATTTAATGTTGTGGTGGAGCGATATTTATCTGTAGAGAGCTTCGACAGTCATACCCCATGAGTAAGACAACCTTTAGATTGTGTCCATCTTACAGGATATCAGGTAACAGTGAAACTGTACTTGTCCTTAATCAACAACAACACCATGAAGGCGCATGGACCAGTGGCGTACCGAGGGGGGGGGGGTGTTCAAACCCCCTCCCCCGAAATTCCGAAGGTCCTCTAAAATAGTGCCAAACTCAACCCGATTGTGAAAACTGTTAAAAATTGCTGAATTTAGGACGCCAACACTCCAAGATGTTCGGGAAAAAAGGCAGTAAAATTCTAAAACTACCTATGCTCGCAATTGTTTTACATTAACAAAGACAAATAAATTGGTTGTCATCATAAATTGTCTTAAAGTACCAAAAATTAAGAAAATTTTACTATATGAAATGAAATTTCTTGTACCAAATTACAGCTGTCTCCAGAAACCCTGACTAGGGGGCTACCGCCCCCAAATCCCCATATTCTCTGACCTCTGTCCTCATCTGAATTTGTTGAACCTCCCCGAACAAAATTCCTGGGTACGCCACTGGCATGGACGATAGGAGGCATAGCTCCAAACATTCTTAACTTTAGCCCTAGACAGAAGTGGTCGGCTTTACGCCCCGACCGCTTTACTTTCCGGGAAATATTTCTCTAGTTTTCCATTATATAGGATGCTTGCTTGCTGCTACAAAGGACAGAAAAACTTCTTGCCTCTGCCCGAAAACGAGCTAGGATTATTGAATTGCCCAGGCTGAAATTTATTGACTATACTGATTGAGCTGTTTCGCAGTACAGGTAATACTACCTCCACTTCCAGAGGACTGAGTCATTATTTTATCGACTGAGCATTACTTTTCGTTCGTACGAAATGTCACTAACAAAAATTTGTATTGAATAAATACTGAAGTTTCATCAGCAGTGTTCAGTAGTTCAGTGCGACGACCGGGGCACACAGTCATTATGCAAAACCTCTAGGGGCCACTTCAAAATACTAGGCTCCAGAGAGGTGACAAATCTAGTTCTATACTAAGGATCTACAGAAATTAGGAGCAGCCGTAAAAAGAAATTGAGTGGACGAGGCAACCTGGCGCCCAGGATTTGTGCACTCCTGGTGATTACAGTTCCAAAAAAATCAGCGTTGTTGGATTCTCTATAACTAATCAATCAGTCTGCTACAACAATTAATTCGAGGTCGTTTCTATTTTATTACATATTGCTCCAGAGAGGTGACAAATCTAGTTCTATACTAAGGATCTACAGAAATTAGGAGCAGCCGTAAAAAGAGATTTAGTGGACGAGGCAACCTGGCGCCCAGGATTTGTGCACTCCTGGTGATTACTAAACTAAACTAAACTCCGTGGCCTTAGTCCGCACGCGAAATATACCGACAGAGCGGCCGCCGCCGGTCGGCGAAGTTAGTACCAACTTTTGCGGATAGAGGGGTGTCACGTGGTCAGCGCAACGAGTCCCCACAGCCGTTAATCTCTGTTTTCTAGACCTGGA